>SAMEA3663090__coassemble_14458_pt1 | contig 1653 bp, 1 predicted proteins | sample SAMEA3663090__metabat2_low_PE_027 | metagenome-assembled genome bin SAMEA3663090 (sample SAMEA3663090) | pig gut metagenome | biome: pig gut; feature: pig-associated habitat; material: faeces | place: France | collected 2012 | reverse complement strand
GGGCTTTTCTCTACTCCATCCTCGGTGACTATATTTTAATATAGAAGTTGAAAAAATCAAGTATATTCGTAAGTTTTTAGGCCAAATTTCATTCCTGTGACTACATGGGGGTTCTATGGCCTCTCTGGCCCCATATGCCAGCCTCGCTCATGGCACCTAATAGTTTCCTAATTTTTGCAGCCAATCTGCAAATCATCTACCCCTAGCAATTCCCCTATCCTCATATTCCCTCACAGCCCGCCTCTAACACCTGCCTACAACAGCCTTATTCTTGGCACAAAAATAAGGGCATATCCGCCTTACAAGCCGAATACGCCCCTTTTTTTCACAAATTTTATAAAAATTTATTCTTTTGTTTTGTTATCTATTGATTAGATTTGCTATGTTGGATTCTTTCGCACAATATCCCCTGCAACTTTACAATAAAGCAGCATATTTGGCAAACTCACTCTCAGGTATGCCAATAAACTCCATAGCCTGTTCCTTAGACCAGCTATTCTTGGCAATAATCACCCGCAAAATTTCTACAGTTTTATTCAAGGCTCCAATAGTCTTACCCCTAGCCTCGCCACGGGCTTCACCACGAGCCTCTGCCTTATCTAATACTTTACACATATTAAATCCCTCCATTTCATGGGAAATTTTTCTCCCCATTTCAACATATTTATTATCCTGTGTCAACACTGACATTAATTTCAAAAAACTATCTGTATGCCTGATGATTTTATCCTTTGGTACATAATCCTTATTTTTACTAAGCTGTACAAAATAGTCTGCAATAATCTGAAAATCACTGGTAAATTTTTCTACCTGCTCACCTGTAAGCCTTGGCACATCAATCAAATTGATTTTGTAGTCATTAACAAATGGCTTCAATTCATCAGATATTTTCAATACATCATACAATCTCAATGGCTTCTTCCAAGGTACTTTGCCAAAATAGAGCACAATAGTTACAACTGGATAACGCTCATGACGGATTTTATGCTTTTTGCCTGTAGCTTCATCAATGACGATTTCATCATTATTCATTTCATCTCGATAGGAACTACCATCATAGCCCATCACCCGCAAGGGCATATCCATATCTATAGCCAGTTGATTCTCAAATCCCAGCAGGGCTAAACGAATATAACAATTTTTATCTGTCCAATATTTAGCCACATCCCTCTCCTGTTCATGTATGACATTGTCATCGGCTTTATACTGTGATTTCGCTATTGCATCAACAAGAGCTTCTGGCTTGATTACCTCTCGTCCATCAAAAAGTGTGCCATTAACTATATCCGAAAAAACATCATTATACGCTTCAAAATTTTTCTGCGTAATATCCTTTTGTCCCATAATCACAACACCTTTCCTATATTATCGCAAATTAGAAAATCCAAATCAAGTTAATACTAAAAAATGTGATACTGTAAGTAATTTCTTATCCTTGCACCTCCCAATATTTTATTTATGGACAACAAAAAATCCCTTGCAAAAATAAACTTACAAAGGATTTACACATTTATTATTCGACAATTTTTTCCAATCTCCTGCCTGAGTAGGAAAATTTTTTAATTTGCCGAATACATCAATTATCTATACACTTCTCATAGGCATGGCATATACCCTTACAGGCACGCTCGCGCTATATTGATGTGCCTCACG
>SAMEA3663090__coassemble_5269_pt1 | contig 3174 bp, 4 predicted proteins | sample SAMEA3663090__metabat2_low_PE_027 | metagenome-assembled genome bin SAMEA3663090 (sample SAMEA3663090) | pig gut metagenome | biome: pig gut; feature: pig-associated habitat; material: faeces | place: France | collected 2012 | reverse complement strand
CTAAAAAATAGGAGCTACACTAATTCAAAATGTCCTTGACAAGGGGTACAGTTTATATCAATTATTTTTTTAGTCTCTTCATCACACTCATCCTCATCCTCTTCTTCATCATTCTCACCAAACTCCATCTCCCAATCATCATCCTCAAGATCTTCAAAATCCGGATACTGTTCCACCTTTCCCTTGCTCTTAACTACACAAGTTTTGCATTTCCCAGCCTCTTCCTGAATTTTCTGGACATTAATTACAAACATCCAATCATCCCCAAAGTCATAGTGCAAGGAAAATTTTTGTTTTTCTTTTAAGCCCAGCTTGTCAATTTTGATCTCTGCTGACCGCCCGTCCATCTTCGTAGATGACTGATAGCTGTCCCTGCTGTACATTTTATTGTCCATGCAAAATTCGTAGAGATGGTCATCCGTAAAATCAAAACTATCAAGTATTGCCTTGCAAAGGCCATTTAAAGTTGCACTTCCCGATATTTTAATCACCCTGTACGCTTCCCTGCCCAGACCTTTAGGATAAAATATAATATCTGTGTGCATAATTTTTATGAAACTTGCCTGCAAAAAATCACCTGTAAATAGATTATAATCCATCTACAGGTGATTGCCATACTAAAAATGGATTATAATCCATTTTTTCATTATCATCTCATGCAATACATTGTATTATTTTCCCCAAGAACAGCTACAGCCTTCTTTCAAATGTTCTATGGCATCCTGTATCATAAGTTCCTCTCTGTCTGTTATATAGAACTCATAATACTGCTCATTACCGATATAAGCCTCCGGCCTGCCTGTAATCATGCCATCCTTGTCACCATAGGAATCGGCCTCATATTTGCTCAATGCCCTCATCTGCCCCAGCATTGCTTCCAAATCTTCCTTCAATGCTTCATTGATATGCAGGACAATCTTCTTGCATTCTGCCTTATCCCAGGACTTAGCCAAATCCCCCTTTTCGATACTTGTGGTAATTTTATAAAGCGGTTTATGCATACCAATCTGAGCATAGCCACATACCATGACACGCAGATCCACCAGGGCATCCTGCAAGCTATACACAATATCTATCAGCTCCGCCTTGGACAGCTTCTCCAAACTCTCATAAGAAAACTTCTCCACAATAAAGTCCTGCTCACTCTGCTCTTTCATGAATATTCCTCCCATGCACATTTATACTAGCAGCTATCATATATCTGCAAGTATATTTTACAGCGATACACGGACAAAATACGTCTTCATAATTGGAAATTCCAGTTTATCGTTGTGCTTGCTCATTACTTCGTGCATATACTGATGACGTAATTTGATATTTCGTGGACTCTGTTCAGATATTTAAAAGGGACAGGTAGCGGCAGTATCCATAGAAAACTCGCTCTCGCTCTTAGCACAGCCTCGCGCTTCTAAGCTCCTGCATCGCTTACGCTCGCACTCACTAGGAAGCGAGGCTGCACTCAAGGTTTTCTTTGGGTACATGCCGCACCTGTCCCTCTTTGTGTCTGAACAGATACAAAAAAGTAATCAACGATACTCCATTTGTATGATACCATAGCAACTAATCAAGCTTTACAAAACGCCTGAAAATATGGCACAGGAAGTCTAACGATATCTGACATTACCAACACTCATAAAAAGGAAAATGCTCCTACATAAAAGTTTTACCTGCATAAACACTATTTTTTCTGTTTGTAGCATGCTACCACAAACACTAAACCAAATATAAAAGACAATGTCCCCCAAATAGGCAAATCACCGTAAGTATCTCCTGAACCTATGGTTAGTAAAGATCCAAACCAATAAAATAAAGCAGGCAACACTGTAGGTATCTTGTTTACGGATTTTCTTGTGCAGATAGCAATTATACCAGCTATCATCATACAAATAGCTAAACAGAACCCCGCTATTCCACTTAATGAATTGTTATTATCTATTGCATTACCTAACCCGGCAGCACATGATTGGAAAGAAATCATAACAAACAGAACAAGTGATAACATACCAATAACTGTACGGCCTGTTTTCCAAACTGCCATCGTTTTAGAGATTTCTTTGTTAGGACACCCACATTTAGGGCAATGGGCAGCTTTATCGGAATACTCATTACCACAATCTTCGCATTTTATCATAGCCATTTTAAAGACCTCTTGTACATTTTTAATTGTTTACTTCTATTTTATCAAGTTTTAAGGTATATCCCATAATGTCACCAACATCTTTAATATGACCATATACTATTACAGGCTGTCCTTTTTTTATATTTAAAACAGCATCTTGCAGTTCTTTATTCTGCTTGTCAATTTGACAGCTTACATGAAGCATACTGAAATTTTTATCAGTTCCATCAAGGGTAAAATACTTTAGGTCAGAGTCAATATTATTCACTATTCCTCCAACGATTTTTACATCCTTATCCTTGTAGTTTTTACCAGCAGCTGCAGCATTTTCCTTTGCTTCAGAAATAAGAATGTTTATATCTGCCTCAGCATAGGTTTTGGGAGTAGCAGCTTCATTTGACTTTTTATCACTGCTATCTCCACAACCGCCAAGCACTGCCATACAAGAAATAAGAACAAAAAGGCCAGTTAAAATTTTCCATACTTTGGACATCATAATACATCTCTCCTTGCTATTAATAAAATATGAGTATATATCTGCTCATATGTATATTACCATATTTTCTCACCCATTACAATACACCAGCAAAAATAATAAAATTATATTGGGTGAATTTGATGAGAGATATTGATTTTGGAAGAATACAAATTAATTTGGAAGCATTACGAAAATCGCAAAATATCAGCATTAATAAATTGGCCTGTAGAGCCGAAATGCAACGAACACAATTGAAAGGATATTGCAAAAATGACATTCAAAGACTAGATATTTCTGTTTTAGCACGACTTTGCTATGCTTTGGATTGTGATATAACCGATATTTTAGAGTACATTCCACCAAAGAAAAACACAGAACATTAATTTTGCTACCTTTCGGCTAAAATTTACTTACTACCACCACAACAAATAGTTTTTTATCCCCCTCTTTTCAGGCTTGCTCGTAAAGTTGGATTAGTTGCTATAGCATCATACAATGACAAGTATTGTATCATTTTGTTGTATGATGCTGTATCATAATTGTTGACACTTTTTACTCGTATATGATGATATATAAT
>SAMEA3663090__coassemble_3793_pt1 | contig 3846 bp, 6 predicted proteins | sample SAMEA3663090__metabat2_low_PE_027 | metagenome-assembled genome bin SAMEA3663090 (sample SAMEA3663090) | pig gut metagenome | biome: pig gut; feature: pig-associated habitat; material: faeces | place: France | collected 2012 | reverse complement strand
CAATGATTCGAAACCAACTCCTGGCAGATGAACGTATGGCGAAACTCATGAAGCAATATGATGTAATCTACTAAACTTTTTTACACAAAGTTCTTGACACACCCGAAAAATTCAAGTTGCACTTGCAATTTACAAAAAAAATATTACAATATAATAAAGGGTAAAAATAGGTACTATTTAATTTTTATAAGTTCTAAAGTGATAACATTATGACAATTCAGTAATAGTAAGGGGAATGATTGAACATGAAAAAAATAATAATTTTTTCGCTTATTTGCTTGTATACAAGTATTGCTAGTGCAGCTTCAGAAAATATAGACCGTGAAGATGGGTACGGAAAGTCTAATGGTTGGGTAACAGCAAATATGTCTATGATCGACGGGAAATTATCAATGGACGCGGCATATTCTATAAATATGTTTCATGATTTTGGATTGGTTCCAGTAGCATACTGTGCATCTGGAGGTTCTCATTTAGGTGAACACTATATTTTTTTTGTAAATCCATACCATGATTGCTTAATAATCGGCAGAATTGGTGGTTCTGTATATGGCAATGTTTTTGAGCATCAAGGACCAGCTTTTGAGCATACAGGCAAGATTATTTACTATTCTGATGTTTGGCCACATCAAAATCTATATAGGGCAGCTATACGTGTGGCAAAAGCGGCATATGCAGAATATCAGGCCAAAAATAAAATTGAATAGGCATGCCAACATCTCTAATGAAATTATTATACAACGAAATTCAATTATTGGCAGTCTTTTTAGAATTTATAGTAAAAAATTTCTTCCTGCGTAGCTTTTAGAAATTTTTCTGCTTCATTATTTTCTCAATGTTATAATATAATTAGGTGGTGGTATCTATGAGCAATAAGGCCAAAATTCGAGAGGATGCCATGAGTCTTAACCCAATAGATAATGACGACCATCAACGCAGGGTGCGTTATAACTGAAAAAGCTGTGGACAATGGCTTTGAGGAAGTCTATGTGTGACATCAGCATACAAGCGCAGGTACAAAACCACAGAGTAAGGTGTGAGAGAAATGTGCGAGGTTATTGAACGTAATAGAACTGAGGGGCGCGCCGAGGGCAGAGCTGGATTGATTATCAATATGCTAAAAAATCAGATGAAGCCTGAGCAGATTGCCAAAATTGCTGATATGACCGTAGAACAGGTTGTCTCCATTGGCAAGAAGGCAACTGTATTGTAAAAATACACAAAATAAATATGGGGCTGGCGACTAATTTCTTAGTATGTCAGCCCTTTTTTGTATATAACTACATTGACTAAAATTCAACAATATGCTTTAATATATGTAAGGCAATTGATATTATTTGTCTTACATTTGTAAAGGAGTGATTTTCATGGCTAAAACTGCTAGTATTACAGTCCGCCTTGATCCAAATATAAAATCAATGGCTGAGCAAATTTATTCCGACTTTGGCATCACCATTAGCGATGCTATAAATATTTTTTTACACAAATCCATCCAATTAGGAGGATTACCTTTTTCTATGCGCCATCCTCAATATAACAAAGCGACCTTGGCTGCCATGCAGGAAGCTAATGATATATTCAGTGGCAAAATAGCAGCAAAGAATTATACCTCTGCCAAAGAACTTTTTGCTGAACTAGACAATGAGGATGATTGAAATTGACCATGGGCTGTCAGGCAAATACACTGGCTTTAGAGAATGTCATATACAACCTGATTGGCTGCTTATGTACAAACAAGATAAAGATAGATTAATATTAACAACCTTTCGAACAGGAAGTCATGCAGATTTATTAAAAATGTAGCAACAAATACAAAACCACAACGAAAAATGCTATACACAAAATAAATATGGGGCTGGCGACTAATTTCTTAGTACGTCAGCCCCTTTTTACGGTTGATAATTTGCGACAATCCTCTGTATGCAAATATCACCATATTCTAAAAATAAAGCTTTCAATAAACTACGATTAAACTACGATTTTGCCTTTTACGCAATCCATTTTGGCAAGAATATTAGCCAGAGTAACCAGTTCCTCTTCCGTAAAGCTGATTCCCTTCCCCATGCGCTGATGATCCTTGGACCAGGAACGAATTTCAAACTTAGCCTCTCCATCGTTCCATGCAACCTTGTTCAGCTCTTTTTTCCAACCATTTGACATAGTGCTTATAACCCCCTCCTTTTTTTCAACATTATAAGTAATCCCACTTTCTCCTACAATTGGCCTAAACCCCATTTTCTTTTACCTCCTAATAATATGTTTTAAGCTTTATTTCATGGTTATAATATAACATGTTACATATCACCTGTAAATCGCTCTAAATTTATTATTATTGTTTTTTATGGCTTTTTTCTTTATAAAATAATGTATAAAATACCTCTAAAATCTGCCAAACCTTTTGACTGTAAGTTGAACACTCATTTATCAAAAAACACCGTATATCCTTAGCTTTAGACATGTGGAGTGTCAATCTATTTTTCACCACCAAAAAGGACATAACCCCAAAAAGGATTATGTCCCTAAAAACATATTATTCACCAACAGGCTTGGCAAAAATCATTCTACCAGCCGAGGTCTGCAAAGCAGATGTTACCTCAACCTCAATGGCTTTATTCAGATGATAGCGGCCATTCTCAATAACAATCATGGTACCATCATCCAGATAGGCAATTCCCTGTCCCTGTTCCTTGCCTTCCTTGACTACTGTTACATGCATATTTTCGCCTGGAATAACCACCGGCTTTACTGCATTGGACAAATCATTAATGTTCAATACAGGCACCCCCTGCAGCTCAGAAACCTTATTCAGATTGTAATCATTAGTTACAATCTTGCCTCCCAGCTGCTGGCCCAAACGTATCAGCTTGGAATCAACCTCGGTAATATCTTCAAAATCCTGATTGATTATCTCTACCTGCAAGCCACTTTCTGTGCGAATTTTTTGCAGAATATCCAAGCCTCTGCGGCCTCGTACTCTTTTCAAAGCATCTGCCGAATCTGCAATATGCTGCAGCTCTTCCAGTACAAACACAGGAATCAACAACTTTCCATCCAAAAAGCCTGTACCACAAATATCTGCAATACGGCCATCTATAATGACGCTGGTATCCAACAGCTTACAGCCTACCAGACTGTCATAGCTGCCATAGCCTCCTGCTGGCATAGCCAGAGCCACGGGAACAGGCTGGGCTGCAGGCTGGACAGTGCCATCCTCCCCCAGTTTTTCCCTTGGCTTTTTCTTCAGCTTCATCATTCTGCCAAAAAGCTCACCAATTTCCTTTTGCTTGCGTACAACAATATGAATGCCCAGATAACCAAATACAATGCTGAACAGCACTGGCAGATAGTTACCAATTACAGGAATATTGACAAAGGTTCCACCTAACAAATTCGCAATTATAAGTCCAATGGCCAAACCAACAACGCCAGCAATAACATCCTGCAAAGGCATCTTGCTGAGCTGTCCTTCAACCCAGATAGAAAATTTCTGCAGCTTGGCAACAAAATATGGAGATACCAGATAACCTGCAATACCACCGACAACCATACCAACGCCTATCAGGATAACATTGGCCATAGTCAGCTTGTACAGTCCCATATCAGTCTTTAGTACCTCGGTACTAATCAGCTCTGTCAATACAGGACTAGCCAAATGCAGTATCACACCACCTATTACTGCCAGCAACACAGTAACAAAGAAACGTATAACTCTTATTAGCATTATTTCACCTCCTTTTGCAACGTAAAATATATAGTATCAGAATGAAAATATCCTGTATACTGTCTATTTGCTGCTACTAAAAACATAGACAAAAGTGTATATGTCTTAGAAAAATTCCTTGTTCA
>SAMEA3663090__coassemble_1089_pt1 | contig 8118 bp, 8 predicted proteins | sample SAMEA3663090__metabat2_low_PE_027 | metagenome-assembled genome bin SAMEA3663090 (sample SAMEA3663090) | pig gut metagenome | biome: pig gut; feature: pig-associated habitat; material: faeces | place: France | collected 2012 | reverse complement strand
GCAGTACTTACTGCATAAAGGTTCGCCGGGTGTTCAACTTATTATTGCAATTCGGTATGCTTTAACAAATAATCTTGCCATTGACATTTTAACTGCCCCTCTAAAAATCATTTTGTAGAAGTTTGTATTGATCACACCTACATATGAGTATATACTCCCAAGGTTTTCGACGCAATATATATCATTCAGTGTGACAGGCTTTTTTTACACAAACATCATAAAACTGCTTTTTACAACTCATATTGGCTACACAAAAATGGACCACAGACAAAACTACTTTTTATTGTATGCAACTTTTGTCCGTAGTGGCTTTAAATAATACAAATGTATACTTTCTATCGCAAAATAAGGTTATGAGAAAAAACTTTGCCACAATGATAGCATATATGCTATCATTATAATAAGAATTTGAGAGGTACTTTTTATGTATAAAATTGAATTTTATGAAAAACCTGACGGCACCTCGGACATTTGGGATTTTTTGGAAAAATTAAGGCTAAAAGCCCACACAAATAAGGATGTCCGAATTCAACTCAAACAGATACGACTGCATATACAGCTTTTGCAAGAAAACGGTACACGCTTACCCAACAATATTACCAAGCATCTTGTTGAAGATATATGGGAACTACGACCGGGAAATAATCGTGTATTATACTTCTATCACAAAGAAGATACTTTCGTTTTGCTCCATCATTTCAGGAAGAAAACGCAAAAAACTCCAATGTCCGAACTAGAAAAAGCAAAACGCGAGAGAAATGACTACATTGCAAGAAAGGAATAGAAATTATGAAAACATGGGATGACTACAAAGAACATATCAGAACCATCTCCCCAGAAGATGCAGCAGAAATAGCAGAGATTGAGACACTATCTGCTATCATATCTCAAGTGATACTAAAAAGAACAAATATGGGAATTAGCCAACGAGAACTTGCTGCAATGTGTAATATGCCACAATCTTCCATAGCACGTATTGAGGCATGCAAAACCATCCCCAAACTTGACACTCTTTTGCGCTTAATGAAGCCACTTGGTCTAAACCTGAGAGTGGCTGCTATTTGAAATACTCCCTTCTAACACAAAAATTATTGCATGCCCCATAAATTTTACATCTTAAAATACTTTCCCATATAATCAGCAACTGAATATAGGAATATGAGTGCACAAGAATTTAAACATAAGTTAAATGAGCTGATAAACAAGGAAATATTTTTTGGCAGTTTGGCTGATTGTGCCCAAACTGCCAAAAATTCCGATATCATCATGGCGTTCTTGGCAGCTATGGGTCGGAATCAGGGTTATGCAGCATAAAAGTTGTAAAGTGCTGTCTATAGATATAACCTATATAAAAATGCATCATGGCCATATGTATATAACGGCTATTATAGACTGGTAAAGCCGTAAAATAGTGGGTTGGAATTTGTCAGACACACTTGGAACGGCATATGTATTGGAAGCCGTAAAAGATGCTGTAGCCACATATGGCACCCCAGAAATACTTAACTCCGATCAGGGGTGTCAATTTACTAGTAAAGAATACAAGGAGATGATAAGAAATTACGGTATAAAACAGAGTATGGATGGAAGAATAATATAATAATTGAAAGGTGGTTTCGCAGCCTAAAGACAGAAAAAATATATCCAAATGAATTTGCCAGCCCACGAGAATTACGCAAAGGATTAATAGATTACATTAACGAATATAACAAAGTAAGACCACATGAAGCATTGGCATATAGGACGCCTGATTCTTACTATTATGGCCAGAATGTTGCATAATTTATTGGATTAAGACACGCTTAGATATTTTTTTAGTGGTCTTGACAAGGGGCCCATTATACTCGATTCCTTTCAAAAAAAGAGTGCGAAGAAAATCAAATCCCCGCACCATATTCTCCTTAGTATTAGAACTTAAAGGCTATATTGGCCATAATATCATTATGGGAATTGCTGTCAAGAGCAATTGTCTTGAATTCATCTGAAGTACATCTGCCCCCCTAGCAAGACAGTCGTGGAAAATATTCCTATTATTTTAGGATTTACGGATAAATTCGCTGACTCTGGCTGCAACTTGCAAAGGGCTTAAACGGCCGGTATCCACATACAAATCGGCGTTTTTGTACATTTCCTGCCGCTCCTCCAAAAGAGAGGCAATAGCCGCTCTCCGATTGCCACCTAGCTGAGCCGCTCTAGCATCCAGCACGGGACGCCTTCCTTGTCTGGAGGTTCTCTCCACTAGAGTGTCTATATCTGCCTGAAGACAGATAATTTTCCCATTTTTTCTCAGGCAGGCAGTGTTTTCAGGATTTTTCACAGTGCCGCCGCCAGTAGAAATTACCACATTCTTCTGGTGAGCCCAATAAGCTACCATTTCCTTTTCTTTCTGACGGAACCAGTCCTCACCATGTACCTTAAACATAGTAGGAATAGGCATTTTGTATTTTGTTTCAATTTCCTTGTCCAAGTCCACCAGACGATACCCCAGTTGTTGAGCAATAGCTCGGCCGCAGCTGGATTTGCCTGTACCCATGAAACCAATCAAAACCACATTTTTCATGCTATTACCCCTGAACTCTGGCTCTGTAGTTTTCCATATTGGCCAACAAATCACACATGGCATCGCCGCCAAATTTGTCCAGCACAGCCTGAGCCATAACAATAGCCGTCATGGCTTCTCCCACCACAGAGGCAGCAGAAACAGCACAGACATCGCTGCGCTCCTTGCAGGCCAACACTTCCTTGTCCTGAGCAATATCTACAGAATGGAGAGGCTTCATCAAAGTTGGAATAGGCTTCATGCAGGCTCTTACCACAATTTCCTCTCCGTTGGTCATGCCGCCCTCCAAACCGCCTGCGCGATTGGTTTTGCGATAAACATGTCCTTCCTGAGACAGGAACATTTCGTCATGAATCTCACTGCCTGGCAGCTCTCCACATTGGAAGCCAGCACCGATTTCCACGCCCTTGATAGCCTGAATTGCCATCATGGCAGCAGCCAGCTTGCCATCCAAACGCTGATCCCACTGAATATGACTGCCTAATCCCAAAGGTGCGCCGCGGACAATAACCTCAAAAACACCTCCAAGGGTATCTCCCTGAGCCATAGCCTCCTGAATCCTCTGCTTCATAGCTTCCTCAGCTACAGCATCATAGCAATTCAGTTCAGAGCTGCCACTGCCGATTTCTTCTCTATTAATGCGAGCTTCATCTACAGCTACACCGCCGATTTTTACCACATGGCTGACTACCTGAATACCACAGGCCGCCAGGAATTCCTTACACAAACCACCTACTGCTACTCTGGCAGCAGTTTCTCTGGCACTAGCCCGCTCCAGAATATCTCTGGCATCATCCCGATTGTATTTCAAAACACCAGTAAGATCTGCATGACCTGGACGGACAGCCGTTACCTTGTCTCCATATTCAGAGCCAAAAACACTCATCCGATCTGTCCAGTTCTGCCAGTCCTTGTTGACAATCCGCAAAGTGATGGGATCTCCCATAGTTTCGCCAAAACGAATTCCACTGGTAACCTCAGCCTTGTCAGTTTCAATCTTCATGCGGCCACCTCGGCCATAGCCCTGCTGCCGCCGAGCCAAATCACCATTAATAGCCTCAATATCTACAGACAAACCTGCAGGAATCCCCTCTACAATGGCAGTAAGACACTGCCCGTGAGACTCACCTGCTGTCAAAAAACGCAAACCAGACATACACACACCTCTTACTCAGATTCTATTTTTTCTCCAATTCGCCCTGTTCCGGCAATCTGAGAAAATACCTTGCTAACAAATTTCCTTGCCCAGATCCAGCAAGGTTACATGCTTGTTCAGCAACTCAATAATAGTACCACGATTGGCTACCAAATAGTCCAACCGCTTCATTTCCTTCTGAGCTGCCAAATATTTAGACAAATATCGTACTGACTGATGAATCAACGCCATGCCTATAATATCTCCAGGAAATCTATCAGGCTCAGTAACCTGCTTCAATCTGAGGCGCTGGTCATCTGACCGCATGGTGTTAAACATATCATCCAAATATTTCAGGAATCTTTCTGTAAGGGCAGTGCGGAAATCGCCTTTTTCCCCAGCCGGTACATCCTGCACAGCCAATTCCTCTACAGCACGATTGAAAAAAATCAAGCTTTTATTCAGCGGAAAGGTAGTAAATGGATAGTCATGCTCCTGACTATAGCGCTTGCAACGACTAACAGTCTGCTGAATTGCCACCTCCAGCATATCATCCAGCTCTTTTTCCATTTCGGTGAGTAGCAAATCTGCCTTGCGAACTTCACTAGGCCAGCCTGCAACAATAAAATCCCATTCCTGGCGTTTGTCTAACACACTCTCCTCTTCAGACATAGCAACTCTCCTTCTCATACATTATTTTCTACCTGTCCCCTGGCGGACTCCAACCGCCTATTAACACCCATGCCTAGGCACAGGTGTAAACAGGTAATTATTAGCAAACTTTTTACGTAACCTCTAGTTTACTATATTAATTGTGGATTGTAAATACTATATACTTAATCCAGTTTCTGAGCCAAAAGCTGGTTGACCATCTGAGGGTTAGCCTTACCCTTGGACTGCTTCATAACCTGACCAACCAGTGAGCCAATAGCCTTCTTCTTACCGCCCTTGTACTCCTCAACAGCCTTTGGATTATCGGCAATAACCTTGTCCACAATAGCCTCAATAGCCTTGGTATCAGTAATCTGTACCAAGCCTTTATCCTTAACAATCTTTTCAGGACTGTCAGGGCACTTCCACATTTCTTCAAATACCTTCTTGGCAATCTTGGAGGAAATAGTCCCCTTGGAAATCAGACCTATCATTTCGCCCAAACGCTGAGCCTCTACAGGAGATTCCTCAATACCAATACCCTCAGCATTGAGATTCTTGGACAGATCACCCATAATCCAGTTAGCAGCCAGCTTGGCATCAGCCCCAGCAGCTACTACAGCATCAAAATACTCTGCCATCTGACGGGAGCTGGTAATAATACCTGCGTCATAGCTGGAAAGACCATATTCAGATTCCAAGCGGGCCTGACGAGCATCAGGCAGCTCTGGCAGACTCTCCCGGAACTTCTCAATTTCCTCATCAGAGGTAATAATAGGCACCAAGTCAGGCTCCGGCATATAGCGATAGTCATGGGCATTTTCCTTGCTGCGCATGGAAAGAGTTACACCACGATCAGGATCCCAGGTACGGGTTTCCTGAATAATATGGCCCCCATCTTCCAGAACTTCTTCCTGACGCTCAATCTCATACTCCAAAGCTTCCTCAACAGCCTTAAAGGAGTTAATATTCTTCATCTCTGTACGAGTGCCCAATACATCAGAGCCTTTTGGACGGAGAGAAACATTCAAATCTGCACGGAGATTGCCTTCCTCCATTTTACAGTTGGAAACATCAATATACTGGAGAATAGACTTTACCTTCTCCATGTAGAGACGAGCTTCCTCTGGAGTGGACATATCAGGCTCAGAAACAATCTCAATTAAAGGTACACCAGTACGATTGTAATCCACATTAGAGGTTTCAGAATCCTTAATGGTGTTACCGGAGTGAACCAGCTTGCCTGCATCCTCCTCCATATGAATGCGGGTAATGCGAATCCGCTTCTTGCCCTTGGAGGTTTCAATATCTACATAACCATGCTCGCAGATTGGCAAATCATACTGGGAAGTCTGCCAATTCTTTGGCAAATCTGGGTAATAGTAGTTTTTACGGTCAAATTTGGAAAAATTATTGATTTTGCAATTCAGGGCCAAACCAGCCTTGATAGCAAATTCCAATACTCTTTTATTCAAAACTGGCAATACACCAGGCAGGCCCAAACATACAGGGCATACATGGGTATTGTGCTCTGCACCAAAGGAGGTGGCGCAACCACAGAATATCTTAGTTTTTGTTTTTAGCTCGCTGTGTATTTCAAGTCCAATGACTGCTTCGTAGCTCATACTTATTTACCTCCCAACTGAGCTCTGTCCTCATGGTAGGACTGGCTCTGCTCATATGTATAGGCAACTCTCAGGATAGTTTCCTCATCCAATGCCTTGCCGATAATCTGCATACCAATAGGCATCTTATCCTTGTTGTAACCACAAGGAACGCTGATACCAGGCAAGCCGGCCAGGTTAAGAGGTACAGTGCAGGCATCCTGCAAATACATTTCCAATGGGTTAGCAATCTTTTCCCCAATCTTATAGGCAACAGAAGGAGCAGCAGGACAGATAATAACATCCACATCCTTGAAAGCCTTATCATAATCTTCCTTCACCAGACGGCGTACCTTCAATGCCTTCAGATAATAAGCATCATAATAACCAGCACTAAGGGCATAGTTACCAATCATAATGCGGCGCTTTACCTCCTCGCCCAGATACTGGGTACGAGTCTTGGTCATCATCTCTACCAAATCAGACGCATCCTCAGCCCGCTCACCATAGCTTACGCCATCATAACGAGCCAGATTAGTAGCAGCCTCAGCTGGTGCAATTAAATAATAGGTGGAAATAGCATAATCGGTATTTGGCAGGGAAATCTCCACTACCTCTGCCCCCAGCTTTTCCAGTTCCTTAACACCATTCTTTACCGCTGCTTCTACCTCTGGATCCATACCTTTGACAAAGTATTCCTTTGGCAAACCGATTTTCAGGCCCTTAACATCCTGAACCAAAGCCTTGGTAAAATCAGGCACCTGAACATCCAAGCTGGTGGAATCCATTTCATCACGGCCAGCAATAATATTAAGAATATGAGCGCAGTCAGTTACGTCCTTGGTAATAGGCCCAATCTGATCCAAGGAGGAAGCATAGGCCACCAGACCATAGCGGGAAACACGGCCATAGGTTGGCTTCATGCCTACCACACCGCAGAAGGAAGCTGGCTGACGAATAGATCCGCCAGTATCAGAGCCCAAAGCCCATACAGCAGTACCGGCTGCTACTGCTGCTGCACTGCCGCCAGAGGAACCACCAGGCACGCAATCAGTATTCCAAGGATTGCAGGTTGGATGGTAAGCAGAGTTCTCAGTGGAACCACCCATAGCAAATTCATCCAAATTGGTCTTACCCAAAACTACAGGATTCTGAGCCTCCAGCTTCTGCATAACAGTAGCATCATATGGTGGCACGAATTTCTGAAGAATCTTAGATGCACAGGTAGTCTTAATGCCCTTAGTGCAGATATTATCCTTGATAGCCCCTGGAATACCCTCCAAGAAAGCAATCTCCTCACCCTTGGCGATTTTCTCATCTACAGCCTTGGCCTGAGCCAAAGCCTCCTCACGGGTAATAGTCAGATATGCCTGCACATCACCCTCTACCTCGTCAATTCTAGCCAATACAGCCTGAGTCAGCTCCAGAGAGGTAATTTCTTTATTTACCAGCATGTCATGGAGGACATGGGCAGGTTGTTCAAACAATTTCACAGTTGTCCCTCCTAATTAATCTTCCAAAACCTTTGGCACACGGAAATAGCCATCGTCCTTCAAAGGAGCATTGGACAAAGCCAGCTCCCGGCTAAGGGATTCCTTGACTACATCCTCACGGAATACATTGCTTACAGGCAATACATGAGCCATTGGCTGAATATCATCAGTAGGAACAGCGCTGAGATTATCTACATACTCCAGCACATCGCTAAGCTGTTGGGTATAAAGCTCTTCCTTGTCAGCAGGTATTGACAAACGAGACAATACTGCTACATTTTCCATATCTTTTTTGGTAACTTTCACTTTTCTCACCATCCAAATCACGAATCTTGTTAATATCAAAGGGCATAATACACCATCTTCAATAAAACACCTTAATATTATACACTATCTTAACCAATCACGCTAGCCATAGAACAGAGTTATTTGCTATTTTCAGTTCTCCTGCCAAAATAACTCCCTCATTCGCTAAGCAGACAACCGAGAATTTTTTACACTAAAATGCTAACTTACATTCCTAAAATTAACAATACCTATATCTATAATTTCTGATTTGTCGAGTTGTCTATCTCCTCAAATATTGTAAATGAAAGTCGTTATGTCAGTGGGTTCTTGAAATACAGCCTGCGGTCATGGCGACTTTTGCTCTGTCCGACTTAATGGCCCTATCTG
>SAMEA3663090__coassemble_684_pt1 | contig 10730 bp, 8 predicted proteins | sample SAMEA3663090__metabat2_low_PE_027 | metagenome-assembled genome bin SAMEA3663090 (sample SAMEA3663090) | pig gut metagenome | biome: pig gut; feature: pig-associated habitat; material: faeces | place: France | collected 2012 | reverse complement strand
ATTTTGAGAGGGTGGCTATTGCTTTTTCAGGTTTCCTTAGAATTGGATACTGAATGTTGCTTTAGTTAAACATATTATATATTAGTTTTATCAAGTTTGCAAGCGCCATGCTCAGGCACTGTGGCCTTGGTATATATGTGAATAAATATGCTGCGATAAAAGTCTGTACATAGTGTAAATATGTATTTCTTATGCGCACAAATGATAAGAATTTTAATGCAGATATGACTAAAAATTAGAAAGTTCTGTAGCAAAATACAAAAGTCCAATAAATAAATACAAAAAATATTTTCAAAATTTTTTATTATCATATTTAAAGCTCTAATATGCGCTTTATGCAGAAATTCTGTATAAAGTCAGTAATAATGCTGGTTGAGCGCTTCAATTGATATTATGGATTGGATAAAATCCATCTATAGACGATACTATTACCATGGAAAAGTGCAGGCTGCCTGTGAGTTCGTCAAGCAGAATCCAGCAGAAGAAAACTCCTTCAGGCAGCCCTGGCTAAATTAACTGGTAAAGCTCTGGCTGTTCGCTGGATGCCTATGGACAATGTACTGACACTTTTCGTTCTCCTTGTGCTCATAAGTATATATTAATTCTTTGAAAATAAGATGAGAACTTTATTTATCCCATATCAGTGAACTATGTAACAGTGGGGGGACGGTGGCATGATGGTTATGCTTCGGGATAGGATGGTGGTGGGAACATATCTGTCAGTACGGCAAATAAAAAATTTCGGGGCTTGCAGGAATTAACACTGAAATATATAATGTATATGAGATTAATATTCGATAAGACAGAAAATACATCGAATGAAAAAAGTTAAATTTGATGCTATTTCCCACAGATTATATATTACAGGAAGGGATTGAGCGAATAAAAGTGGATTTAAGAAAGTATATAGACGCTAGAAATGAACTAACAAAGCGTTATCAGAGACTGATTGAAATAGCGGACAGTTTGGAACATGAACCACTAGTTAATGATGTCAGAACCAGTTGCAATATGTTGAGTGAAGATGTATTTAAGGTTGTAGTAGTGGGTGAATTTTCGAGGGGCAAGTCTACTTTTATCAATGCATTGTTAGGGAAAAAACTTTTGCCTGCAAAAACCAATCCAACAACTACAACGATTAATCGCATTACGTATGGAGACTCACCTCGTTACTTGCTACATTTCCGTCAGCAAGAAGATGTACAAGAGATTTCCGAGGAAAAATTCAAATCTATTGTAGCAGTTGAGGCTGAAGGCGATGATGAAGATGCTCAACAAGCATACAAGAATGCATTGCAGGAACTCGGTAATATTGCCTACACAGAGCTACGTTATCCACTAGAATTTACTCGTGGTGGTGTGGAACTCATTGACACACCGGGCACTAATGATTTGGATCAAGCTCGTGAAGAGATTACTCTGCGATTTATTCCACAGGCAGATGCAGCTATTATGTTGTTATCTGCGGAACAGATTCTTGCACGCTCGGAAATGGATTTTTTACGAGAGCGTATATTGAAGAGCGATATCAGTAAGATATTCTTCGTGGTGAATTTCAAGGATAGATTAGCTGATCCTGCAGATGGAGAACGTATTCTAAATTTAGCTAGGGAACAGTTGCAAGGATTAGTAAACCAGCCACGCTTATTTTTGGTTTCGTCACGTGGAGCACTGAATTGGAGGAGAGCCGAAGCGGGTGAGGTATTTAAAGGAAAAGTACCGAAGACGTTTGAGGAAACAGGCTTTCCTTCATTAGAGCGTGTTTTATCCGATTACCTAATCGAAGAACGTGCTAGTACTAAACTTTTCAAATATGAGCAACGTCTAGCTCGTTATGTTAGGTGTTGCCAATCGGAATCGATAGCACTTAAGCGCAGATGCTTAGGTGTCGAGGTTCGCAAATTAGAGGAGGAACTCATATCGTTGCGTCCAAAGCTAGAACGTGCTCGTCAGCGTAGTCACAAAGCTTTTGAGAATCTGCGTTCGTATCTTCAGCTGGAAACTGGTAGTTTGACTAGTGATTATCAGCGTGGTCTCAAAAATATATCAATGCAGGTACAGAAAGCAATGCATAGTTACGATGGTCCATTGGATGTTGAAGCTGTTGCGCATGGATTGGAAGTAATAACAGCTCCATTACAACAGAAACACGATGGGTATATGAATCAAAAAGTACAAGAGTGCCTGGCTAATGCTTTTGAGTCAGTACAACAAAAATTGAAGGAAATTTTCCAAACGGAACAATTGATTACCAACCGTGCCCTGGTCGCTGTTGACGAACATAATAATTTGCCAATATTGTTAGACATAAATGCAGTTGATATGAGCGAGGTTCATATAATGGGCGGTGGTATGATTATTGGGGGCTTGATTCTTGCAGTAAATGCACCGTTTATAGCGATTCCTGCTGCTTTCTTCGGTGGAAAGTATATTATGCAACACTTTGAAGCTTATCAAAGAGCTGATTTCCGAACCAAGGTAAGTGCACAATTGCGTAGTCGTTATGATGAAATAATTCCGCAGCAGGCTGAACAGTTCCAAAAAAAATTACAAGGACAGTTTCGGTCGCTGTGTGATAGCGTAGAAGAATTGATTGACCAACAATTGTTATCGCAACAACAACGCCTTGAATCGATATTGCAAGAAAAAAATATAGCTCAATATAATGATGACGCAGAACGTAAACATTTGGACGAATTGGATAGGGAATTAGCGGGGCTTGTTCGTTTATAAAGGAGTAATGCTGAATGAAGATAGCAATCTTTTCGGTAGTAATTATAGTGTTAGGGCTGCTTGTATGGTTTGTTAACCACAAAAAAAAACTAGAAGGCACGCCAGAGGAACGATTACTACGACATTACCAGAAACAAATTCAAAACTACACTCCAATAAATCTGCCTGATGATGCTCCAGTAGTGGATCGTTTTATAAAAAATCTGAAGGATTTGGCTACACGACTTAATAAATGTAAGCCGTTTGTTCAGATTGCTGTAGACCTTTGGCGCATTTCAGAAGAAGGAGATCGACCGCTTTTAGTACTCGTGATGGGGGAATTTAAGACAGGCAAGTCAACATTCATCAATACTTTGCTGGGAAGTGATGTGCTAATAGCAGATGCGGCTCCGGCCACAGCTGTTACGACCATGTTGAAATATGGTGAGCATCCAGCGGTAGAATTACATTATCGTGACGGGCATACGGAGGCGTGGTCGTACGAAAAATTAGGAGAAATCACAGCTGAAGGAGATGAAACCAAACGTAAATTACGAGAGAGTTTAGATTATGTTGAATTGACATATCCTAACGACCTTCTTAAGCAAATTAACCTAGTAGATACACCAGGGCTTAATGTGCATAATGAGAGCCATATCCGCAACACAGAAAACTTCCAGCACAAAGCAGATGTGGTTCTCTGGATTTTTAATGCAGCGCGTAGTGTAACGCAAACCGAGTTGCGTGAAATCAAGGCACTAGGTGAACGCTTGAAACCTTTCGCCATAGTTAATCGTATAGACAATATAGATGACGAAGAAGAGACAGTGGAGGAGGTGTTGAGTAATGTTAAACACCGCTTGGGAAACTCTGTGCAGGGAATATTTGGGTTGTCAGCGCTACAAGCACAGAAGGCAATTCAATCAAATAACAACGAGCAGCTACAAGAAAGTGGATGGGCATACTTTCTTGAGCAATTGGAAGAGCATTTTCTTAGCTGTAGCGAAGACCTTAAGCTAAAAGCTCTAACTGAAAAAGCAGCATGCGTTGCGGAGAGCTTTAAACTGAAGCTAGGAGAGATGAAACGTGCAGCTGAGGTGCGTGATAAATCATTTGGAAGTCAAGACGAGGCGGAGAAAGAATTGCGTGATAGTATTGATACGCTGGATGAATTACATAAACTAATGCTTGAAGTAGATAAGAATGAACAATCTGCTGGCAAATCGTTAGCGCAATTGGAGACACAGAGAGAGAATGTAACAACTGTTGACAATACAGACTTACTTAATAAAACAGTCAATAATTTATTGAACGTCATAATTCCGTTGCTTCGTGTGAAGGAATTTTTCAGTGAAGTTTTATCAAAAGCTACAGATAAAGAACAGATGGAAATTACGGCTTTTATAGATGACATAGGGATGTTAGATGGAGAGATAGATCAACAAGTAGGATATTACAAACAATGGTGGCAACAGTATCAAGAACTAGATACTGAGGTTGCAGATCTGAAGTCTGAAGAAGAACAAGTGTGTATTTTGCAACATGATTATGAAAACTCTGGTTTATTTGGAGGTGAGCCTATTTTCGATTTTAGTGGTCGCAGAGAGCGCCTAAACAATGCAGTTAGTTCCTACAATCAGCATGTGGAAAATCTTCAGCAGCGTGTAAAAGAACATTGGTGGAGATTTCTTGCTATTAGTAAGGATACTTATGCAAAAGATCACGAAATAAAGAAACTCGCCGGAAAAGTTGATGCTTTTTTCTTACGTGAGAAAAAAGATGTAGAAATGCAGTTGAAAAGTATACAACAAGATTTTAAACGTGAGCAGGCAAAGCAGTTGGAGTTAAAACAAAACATCCAATTAGGCGAGGAGATGCTGACAGAGTTGCAACAGGAGATACCCGCATGAGCGTACAGAATTTGCTTGAAAGAAAAAACAAACTTAAAGATTATATGGAACGTTTATTGAAATTGGGGTGGGTGCAAGATTTGCCGGAAGGAAAACAACTCAAAGAATTGACTGTTTTTCTGGAAAAAGAAAATTTTACAGTTGTGGTGTTAGGAGAATTTTCACGTGGTAAATCTACTTTTATAAACGCTTTGTTGGGTAAATCGTTGTTACCTATGGATGTATTGCCTGAGACAGCGGTGCTTTCTGCGTTACTTTATGGTGATGAGCCAGAAGCAACAATCATCTATTGCGACGGACATCGGGAACGTGGACAGGCTGATGGTCAGTATCTTTCTCAGTTTTCTGCTCAGAGTGGAAGACATGAGGATATTTCTTATATTCAATTGAAATATCCAGCACACATATTGAAAGGAAAGATTGTATTAGTTGACACGCCTGGTGTATCTGATCTAGACGAACAACGTGCTGAGATTACCTATGGATTTTTACCCCAAGCAGATGCAGTAATTTTTTTGTTGGATGCAACGGCTCCGTTAAAGAAAACCGAAAAAGAATTTTTATTAAAACGTGTGTTACCACAAGGCATCCAACAGATTATCTTTGTTGCTAATAAAGCAGATAACTTAGACGAGGAAGAAAATGAGGATTATGAAGATTGTCTGCGTCAGCGATTGAAAAAGGTGTTCGGAGATAAAGTTGAACTTTTCTTGGTATCGTCACGTATGGCTCTGCATGGGCGTGAGCATGGGAAAGAACAATTACTTGCGGAGTCAGGTTTGCCTGCACTAGAGGCGAGGATGATGGAGCTGTTTGCGAGTGGACAGCGCGAATATATTAAGATTATTCGATTGGAGGATAGATGTCGAAGGCTAGTTCAACAGTTGATTCGCCGTTGTCAGTCCGGACAAACTCTAGCTTCATTAGATGGTAAAGAGTTGCATCGAAAACAGAAAATCTTGCATAATTTATTAGATGCACGTAAGCAGGATGCGGATCAGATAGATGTTTATTTACAGAAACAAGAACGGCAAATCCTGCAAATGTTAGATAAGTCATTGAAGTACTTCAATGATCGGCTGACAGACGAGGCGGTAGCGCAGGTTGATGCGTACAAAGGTGCCGACTTTAAAGAATTTGTCGATGTGAGATTAAAGCGACAAATACAACGTGAAATAGAAAACTGGTTAGCTTTGTATGGACCGCGTTTGGAGCATATGATACAGCAGTTAGCTCAGTCAGTATCGCAGGGACTTGCTCGTCGCTTTACCAAACAAGTGAAATTACATGCACTACCTCGAGGGTGGGTGCGGCCAAAAGATTATCACTTGCAGTTGGAAGCCCAGGACATCTCTAATACTGATGTAGCTGCAGGGGCAATTGCTGCAGCAGGTGGAATTGGTTTAACTTTAGCTGTTGGAGGCGCGCTGATGCCATTTATCAGTTTTGCGGCAATGCCGTTGCTTCGACGGCAGATGTTAGAGCATCGCTTAACCACCGCTAAAGATGAATTGCTACCGGAGCTTCAACAGCAAATCACAGCTTGCATGCTAGAACTCTTACAGGATTTGCACGAACGTGTCTCGGCATTGTGTAGTCAGACAGCTACGCAAGTACGTGACGCTTACGACAATCTATTGTATTCCTATCAGCAAGAAATAAATGCACAGATAGAGCTTAGACAACAGGATGAGTTAGCTGTATCAAATCGCTTGCAAGAATGGATACAACGTATGGGAGAACTGTCAAAGTTAACAAATTAGATTGGAGAGATATGTAGCATATAATCAATGCAAGGAGGATTAATTATGTACGATGATGTGCACGATGGCATGACAATGCAAGGGAATGTAGATGGAATGGACCTACTAAAGGTTCATTCGCCGAGTTCCGTGTTATCTGATACTAATTTTGTGTCAGATGGCGTTTTTGATGGAAGCTTATTCTCGGAAGGTTCATTACCTGTAGGAGAAGATATTCAGGATGAATGGCATGCTGACGTATTAGAAGGTAATGGTGAAGAATTACTCGCTTATCCGGATCCATTGGCACATGCTGGGGAGTTCCATCCAAATACTTTTGAGTTGAACAATGCTGAAACTAGCATAGATTTTGGAATGCCAGAAGTACAAGAAAGCAATGCATCTTCTGTGATTTCCTATGCTATGTCTTCTGATGGTGGGTTAATGCCCGCTTGGAACGATGTAAATGAATTCTCAGGGGTCGAAAACGGAATGCTGTCCGACCCATCTCAATTGAATGAGTTGATTGCAGCCGGAGAGGTGCAAGGTGCAATACATGTGAGTGCAGAGGATGAAGTGCGTAGTGAGACAGCTATAAAGAATTTTTTACACGAGCACGGTTATACTGATGTCCCGGCGGGATATGAGATCCACCATATTGTACCACTTAGTGAGGGTGGAGCAGATGATCCTCATAATATGGTACTGTTGACTGAAGAGCAACATGATGCTATTACGACAGCTCACAGACAATATTATGGCTGGTGAACAGTTACTTTTGAATAAAGGAAAAACTCTATTTCCTCTAAAACACTACCTTTTGAAATACGCCGGAAGGAGCGAATCGTTATGTATATGTACAAGGAGGCATTAGGAAAAATATTCTCAAAGATAGATGAAAAAAAAGGCTTTAGTGAGGCTATTTCTAGGGAAAAAACCTATGCCGTATGTAGACGTTGTGAGCACTATGAGGAGGTAAATAAGGAATTTTTTGCCAAGATATTGGGTGGTGCGGTAGCGGCATTCGGGTTCAAGGCGTGGATAGCATTCCTTTTTGCTGGGACAGGTTTTGCTTTTGCTATATGTGTTGCTATAATTGCTGGCGGCGTAGCTATAGCCGCTTTTTCTAAGGAAATAAGCGAGTGGTTGAGCAAACGATACGAGTGCCCTAGTTGCCATAATAAAAGTTGGGAAATTGTCACCGGCGAGGAACTTATTCTCAGGCACCACAATATGGATAAGGATAAGACCATTGATGGCTTAAAAAATGAAAAGGAATTCTTTGAGAAAAAGATAGAGGAAATAGAAGAGGGAAGGCGTCTTCTTGAAATGAAGCTAAAGGAAGTACGTAACAATCACCCAGATCAGTTCAATAAGAAGAAAGCTTTTTTCAAAAAAACATTCAAGAATATTAAGAACAATGATGCGATTGATTTCTTGACAACAGGGGAAGTCTTTTTCGAATTCGGCAATAAAGTCGTGGAGGGGGATTATTCTGCCATTGTTCTCGAGTATGTGAAATCGGTTGAGACACTGTTACTAGAAGTTTTGAAAAAAAGGAGGATATATAATAAGGGCGATGAAAAACTAAGTTTAAACGGCATAATAAAAAAATATGATGCTCAATGGGATACTGAAATCAAGGAAAAAATTAAAGAAATCCGAGAAATGCGTAATCCAGCAGCACACAAGAATATGACCGCTAAGAAAGAAGCCGAGAAAATTCGAAGGATCGTCCTTGGTGGTGGAGATAACGGTATTGAAAAAAGCGGGCTTATCTCTTATATCAATATGCTACTTCTATAAAATTCAAATCAACTTCAATTATTTATTGCGAAAAAATGTCAGGAGTGCAAAATCTCGATCGAGGTGGTGTCAATGCACCACTAATATTGACAATATCACACTGTAAAACATTGTGATGAATGGAGGCGGGATTATATGACTTTAGCATTAGAAATGGATAAAAAATGGAGAGAAGGTAAAGCTGAAGGCAAGATTGAAGCTATTAGAAATGCCATTAAGGATGGGTTGACCACGTTAGCAGCTGTGAAGAAATCCGGCCGTTATACAGAAGAAGAAATCGCAGCAATTGCTGCACCATAACAGTATAAATAGTCACAAATGACTTGGGCACCTAGATGTTTTCTAGGTGCTTTTTTACGGAATTTTTAAAGCATTAATATACGCTTTATGCAGAAAGCTTGTATAAAATGATGTTGTCAATATTGGTTGACATATTTTACTCAAGGGATTCATGGACTATGCTGCAAGCTGGAGAGAATCGTAGTATCTCTGTCGCTTGCTCATTGGAGGAAGACCACCATTGGCGGTACAGATCCTCCGATTGTTCCAGTAACTGATGAAGTATCTCCAGATCATAACTTTAAGTTCCTCCACCGTCAAATCCTCAGTGTTGACCCTGTCGTAGAGCAGTTCGCTCTTCAGACGAGCCCGCATGCTTTCGCATTTTGCATTATCATGGCAACGTCCACCAGCACTATTCATACTCTGAACGATGCCATATTTGGCTAATGTTGTGCGATAGAGTTCGCTGGTGTACTGTGTCCCGTGATAAGAATGAAGAATTGCCCCACGGATCTCCGGATATGCCATATAAGCATTCTCGACCGTGTGCTGGCAGAGAGTAGCTTTCATGTTTGTTTCCATTGTCAGACCAAGAACAGCTGAATCGAAGCAATCAAAAATGCCAGATACGTAGAGTTTACCATCTTTAGCCTTAATCTCGGTTATGTCAGTTACACACTTGGTCAGAGGTTGATCTGCTGTAAAATCCCGTTTTACGAGATCATCTGATGTACGAGCTTCTTTATCTGCCTTGGTAATACCATTTGGCTTCCGTTTAGGGCGATGGCTGAGTCCAATCTCTTCCATAACTCTATAAACGGTACGCTCACTTGGAATGTGCACGCCCTTTGGCTGCTTAAGCTGTAGTGCCTGATACATTCGGATACGACCATAGGTATCGTTGCAGGTATCTTCAGCATTGATTTCTCGCATAGCATCCGCCAAATCCTGATCTTTCACTTTCTTGCGAAGCATTGCAAGCTCTTCTGCAAGCTTCACTGCCTGAACCTTGTATTCATGATCGTACTTACGTTGACTTCGTGCCATAGTTTTGGAACCTCCTCATGGCAGGAGGTTCTTTTTATGGGCAAATTTCAAACAAAGTGAATGAATTTTTCTGCCTTTTTTGATATAATGTATGTGTGGATTGGCAATAGTGTGTATAGGAGATGATGGGCTTGACAGATGGGAAAATAATGAAACATTCAGTCAAGGATACTGTTTTTCGAGATATGTTTTCCAAGAAGAAATACCTTATCCAGCTTTATAATGCCCTGCATCCGGAGGATAAAACCATAACTCAGGCCGATTTGGAGATTGTCACTCTGAAATCCATCCTTCTGAATGGCATTTATAACGACCTTGGCTTTATGGTCAGGGGAAAGCAGCTGATGATATTGGTGGAGGCGCAGTCTACTTGGTCTGCCAATATTGTCATCCGTGCCCTGATATATCTGATGAGTACATATCAGGACTACTTTAACGCAAATCAAATTCAGCTATATGGCAGCCATAAGGTAGAAATGCCGAAGCCTGAGCTGTACGTGATTTACACTGGTGACAAGGGCAATCATCCTGATGTATTGTCCTTAAAGGATGAGTTTTTCCCTGATATGGATTGCTGTATAGAGGCCAAGGTGAAGATGATTTATCTTCAGGACAGTGATGATATTATCAATCAGTATATTGGTTTTTGCAGGGTGTGCAATGAGCAGGTAGCATTGAATGGTAGGACACTGAAAGCGGTAAAGGAGATTATCAGGATATGCCGTGATAGAAATCTTCTGAAGGAATACTTGAGTGAACGCGAAACGGAGGTTGAGGAGATTATGCTTACTTTATTTGACCAAGAACATGTTTGGAATATAGAACGGAATAACATCAGGGCAGCAGCTTTAGCAGAAGGGATGAATTTGGGCATTAGCCGTGGACGGAATGAAGGAATTGAATTGGGCGTAATGCAAAATAAAACTCAAACAGTATTAAAAATGTTTAGGCGCAATATGCCTGTTGAAGACATTGCCGACATTAGTGAATTATCTGTAGAGGAAGTTAATGATATATTAAAAAAAGCTATGGTTATACACTGATTATGACATCAATTACCTGAAACGTCAGAAGCAGTTATGTTGCCGCCTGTGTCCTTATTGTCCGTGCTGTCCGCCTTATAAAATAAGCGTTACAGTGCGTAGATATGGGCATTTATAAAAAATTTTAGTTGTATACTCAAACTTCCCACACAGAAAATCCTAACGGCTCCTTGAAAACTGTATATTTC
>SAMEA3663090__coassemble_571_pt1 | contig 12150 bp, 6 predicted proteins | sample SAMEA3663090__metabat2_low_PE_027 | metagenome-assembled genome bin SAMEA3663090 (sample SAMEA3663090) | pig gut metagenome | biome: pig gut; feature: pig-associated habitat; material: faeces | place: France | collected 2012 | reverse complement strand
TTCTTGATGTAAAGGAACTAGGGCTTAATGTAATAGCTATGGTCAAACGCAGCAGCAAACGGAACTACATATTTGAAGGCAAACAGATGAACATCAAGAAGATATTTGCCTCTTGCAAGAAGCAACGTGGCCGCTCTAAATATCTTCTTTCCGTTCCAGTGAAGGTAGGCCAGGATAAAACTGGCAAAAATGGCATTGATGCCCGTATTGTCTGTGTCCGCAATCGCAATAAGCACAAGGACTGGATTGCCATTATCTGCACTGATATGAGCCTGAGCGAACAGGATATTATCCGTATTTACGGCCATCGCTGGGATATTGAGGTATTCTTCAAAACTTGCAAAAGCAGTCTGCTATTGGGAAATGAATATCATGGCCTTTCCTATGACGGCCTTACCGCACATGTTGCAATGGTTTTTACACGCTACATGCTATTAGCAGTTTCTAAGCGAGATAACGAAGATGACAGAACTCTTGGCGAGTTATTCTATCTTATGGTATCCGAAGTAGCAGATATAACCTATCATGAATCAATGATGATCATAGTTGAAGCTATGCTGGCAACAGTGCAGGAAGAATTCCATATCACTGATGAGCAGATTGAATGCTTCTACAATAAATTTATGTCCAAGTTGCCTGAGTCCATGCAACGCTTATTGCAAGCTAATTGAGAAATTTATCTTTTGAAATATACAGTTTTCAAGGAGCCGTTAGGATTTTCTGTGTGGGAAGTTTGAGTAAAATAATAAAATTATGCTCATAGGAACGAACACTTCCTACGGCAAACTAATCCCCTTGAAAAATCCGCCATTTCTGTTAAATACATTGCCTGCCACAGCATATCTATCCAACAGGCTATTCCGCATGACACAACTTGTCTCCGGCAAAAGTGTACAAGCATGACATGCCGCATAATTCAACGAAGCATAGCCCTGATTTTTTGACTCGCTGCATATCGGATCCGATGAACACCACGATGCCTCCTGCAACATGGAGGACACAGTCCTGCTCATATTTTCCGGCAAGGCATTTCGCACCAAGCCTCCCAGACTGCCATCAGCATCAGAAGAAGATGTATACAGCAATATACCTGCCATATTTACATCCGAGCCAGGATAACTGCTATATATGCGCTCTTTGATAGAAGCACCTGCATAGCCACATTCCAATGTAAGCTGCCGAATCAATAGATGGGACAAGGTATGCAGCAACACATATCTGGCTGAAAAATTCTCGCAGCTTACATTGCTGTTCCGCAAATTATCAAGCATAGTATCATAATACCCGAAATTCTTATTTTCCCACCGCCGGAGTGACTCCTCATTCAATTGGATAAATATACCTTCTCCCAGCATTTCTATGGCAGGATACCAGCCTAATGGCTTACTGCTCAATGGTACTATATCGTACTGCAAATTATATCCTGGAAAGGCCTCCATATTATCTTCATCAGGCGGATCAGGTATCAGCCTGCGAAATCCCCGCAAGGCCAAAATCTCCCGCAGGCGTTTTACCTGCACTACTTTAGCAAAAAACGGCTGCAAACATGCTGCCACACCTGCTTCCTCAATATGAAACTGCATATCGTCATCATCTTCATAATGTCCCACACACAGTACCTTATATTCATCTTCGTATAAGTTTTGTTCCGTATAGTCTTCGGAGACTTTTATGCCTGCCCGACACTTCAATTGATTAACCACCGCTTCCAGTGTATACCTGCCACTATCCAGAAGCTGGCCAAAAACAAACCTGGCAGCACTAGCAAAATCGCCATCGGACGCATCTGCTGACAATCCATATGATAACTTGCTCCACTCCTTATCCACCAGCTGAGCCAGCTGTGTGCTCCAAGGCGGTATAGTCAAAGCACTGATTGTCTGTGGAAAATACACCCCCGTATCGCCTCTATGTAGCCCTCGCAATTTTGCCCGGCAAGGCTCAGGATCATTATGCTCATGCCGCAGCCCCAGCCATGGCCGCCTGCCCTGGCATCTATAGCCTTTCAGGGAATCCCACTTCATGCTGCCTGCCATAGAACGCATTGCTCCACAAGCTGAACATTTGATAACAATGCTATCTAAGCCGCCACTTTCATCGGAAAAAGAAATCTGCAAATTACTGCCTTTCAGACCGGCAGCACATTTTGTAAAATCGCCATAATGTACCCACCAATTATATGGAAAGTCCTCGATATGACCATTGACACAGGCCGCCACAAAGCGCGTAGGTATTATATTTGCATTGCACCTGTTGCATTTGCGCCCCTCGTCATCCCCAAAAGCCCAAAAAGGCATCAGCCGCTTGCACTTAGGACAAAAATGCATAACCGGAAATCTAAAGGCAGGAATATCACAGTTACGCTCCCCGGACCGAAAATCACCATCATCTTCCTCGCTGATATATGGCTGTCGAAATCCTTCCGTATTGAGCAGCCGCTCCAAATTTGCCTCATGCAGGACAGGGCTCTTTGCATTCCAGTAATCAGTGGCAGCAATCATCACAGAATAATCCGGCATATCAACTATTGCACCACAGCCAAAGGTAGTCACCAGCTGTGCCCGGCGCAATTGTCCGACCACACGCTTCCTGCTTTGGACTATACCTTTCTTTCTCGCACCAATTCTTAATGCCATAATTACCTCCCCAACAGGTAAATTCCTGCCTGCGCATCCACACTGCGCAAACTATTCATAGTTCTGAACCTGTCATCTTCCATGCTGGCTTGCAGCAGCTGCCTGACACTTTTATGAAAATAATCCTTATACACCAGATCTCCTACTGCCATATCCTCCCATTGCTCTGAAATATCAGCCAATTCCCTGTCTACAGCAGCCACCTCAGCTGGATCAATTGCCTGCACATATGCCAGTATCCACTGCCTGATATTTTTAATCTCATGCCGTGAGGAATCATAGTGGCAGGCAGCTTCATTGGGCAGCATGTCCTTCACTAGGTACCTGCACAAGGAAACATATAAAGCGTGCAGCCCCCTGTCTCTGGCCCTGTCCGCAAAAGGCGTCAGGCTGACAGCCTCTACATATCTGTATAGCGCACTATGGTATTTCAAAAATTGCTCGTAATGTGACCTGTCACGAGACCGCCCACCATTATATACCATTGCCACCAGTCCCGGATTATCCCTGCCTACGCGGCTAGTAGCCTGGATATATTCCGCATTGGTTTTGGGCTGCCCGGCTACAATCATTGCTCCCAGCCTGCCTACATCTACACCAACAGAAATCATGTTGGAAGCCAGCACAAAATCATATACATCCTTATGCTTTCCCTGCCGATAGGCACGTTTCAGGCGATCCTGAATAATGGTAGTAATCTCTTCATTATTCATGCGGCTGGTTAATTCAATCAAATTATCATAGGGTACAGCTGTATCTACATTTTTTGCAATATGGGAAAACTTGGTTTTAGCTAAATAGAGAAACCTGCTCTGTACATCATCCAAAATCTGCGTACTTGTACCACCCAATTCCCTCAGGCTGTTAAAATATCCTACCAATGTCCAGAAATTATCCACAACCGCATCAGAAAAACCACAAGCAACCAGATACCGCGAGGCAAATAACAATACTGCATTGGTGCGAATCAAAGTGGTAGTAGCAGTTGTGCCCACCCCCATGACGCCATAATACATTCTTGCCGGCTTATCGGTCTCAGTTGCCTCAACCGCAAAATAAGCATCCCTGGCCGATATGCCCTGAGGTGGAAACTGCGCATATTCCCTGCCATAAAGAGCCATAATCTGCTTACCGGCGTTCCTTATAGTAGCCGTAGAAGCAATAACCTTCGCCGGTATGCCACTGCACTCACACAATTTGGTAATAGCCGCTTCATAGATACCGGCCATGGTGCCCAGCGGTCCTGAAATCAGGTGCAATTCATCCTGAATAATCAGCTCCGGCGGCTTTTTCCCACGGCCAATGCCAAATAAATTGGCAGGTTTGCCACTTAAAGGGATTTGGGCAAATTTATCCACTGTCGCCACAACAAAATCAGGCAGATACCTATATATAGCCTCATCCACGATATGCAACGGCAGGCCGGTTGCTATTTTACTAAACTCACAGTCATCCCCCGTACAGGCTATAACCATCCTCTGCCCCTCAAGATCCACCGCATAGTTATTGACGGTCAATTTCCTGCCGCACCACGGGCAAACCTTAATCTGGCAGGGATTAGCAATATCTGTACCTGCAAAATCCCCCTGCTTCTGCTTCCTTATTATAGCATTAGCTTCCTCAAGACGATTAGGCGTCAACTTGCCACCTACCCACAGGCCAATGGAAATTTCCTCACCGCCCAGCTTATATTTTTGCCGCAGCAGCTCACATGCGCAGATCAACATACTGGCCCGCTCAAACTGCTGCAGGGTAAGAAGCCGCAAGGTATACCGCATCAGCACCGTTACACCATTTTCCTGGCAATTTTTCAGGCGGCGCAGAAAAATCACAAAGGCTGTTATCCCCAGATAAGCTTCCGTCTTGCCACCGCCTGTAGGAAACCATAACAAATCAACCATTTTGCGGGCCATGCCCTCAGGCTGTATAAAAGATGAAAGCTCATGCAAAATAAATGCCAGCTGAAAAGGATACCAGTTGATGCTCTGTCCCTCCACACTGCGGCCTGCCTTGATAAGAGTACGCTGACGCTGCATGAACATGGCCTCATTTGCCCATTGAAAGGCCTGCATGGCCTTGTTGTCACCGCTTACACTGTTCCTAAGCAAAGTTACTGCCTCCATCATTCGCCTTTCAGCAGCACGGCATTTGGCAAGATTATTTTCCGCTGTTTCCCGATACTCCTGCTTCAAGGAAACTACACGCTCCTGCAGTCCATCTATCCACACCTGGTAAGCATTGATAAATCCTTCTAACTTTGCCAATACCTCATCCGGCTGTCCATAGGCCAGAAACTGCATGGATAAAGCCTGGCTATCCCTGATACTGGCCGCCATCATCTGATGCAGATTATAGGAAGGCAGCCATTCAGAACTTACCCAGGCCGGTTCAGGCTGCTCCCTGTCCCAAACAGTTGCACAGCCATGCCCCTGGGCATAGCAATGAATATCATCATACAGCATAGCCAATTCCTGGACTTCCCTGTCACAAGAAATATTTTCCTGACAATTAACATCCTCAAAAATGCAGCTGTTATCTGCAGAAGCAATTTTAAGAGATGTCTGAAAAGCGCACAGGGCTGACTTGCCCCCTACATCATCATATCCCTTGCTGACATTAGCATTATACAAGACAGCCGTAATAAGGCGTGCCCCGGAGGACAACACATCATGGGTATACAGCTGCAGCCGCAGTCCATGCTCCAAAGAGAAAAATTCAACCTTCCGAGCCGTAGCAATATTCACCTGCTTACAGTAGCTATAAGGCTGACGTTGCCAAAAGTCCAGCTGCTTTTTCGACTCATTAGTATACTTGGCAATATCCACTCCTGCCTGTGCCGCTTCAGAAGCGGTTATTGGCTTATAAAAAGCGTAACTTCCTTGCACCACGATCTCCCTGACCCCCGGTTTCAGCAGGCAGGTCACGCCAAAAGAAGCAGGATTGCGCTGATTGCTCAAGGAAATGGAGGCATCATACATATCCGCCTCATTGTCCATAATCGAGGCATTCGCCAAATTCACGGCTTTTTCACTGTCCTGCTGCGGATAAAGCTTGCCCATAATATAATACTGGCCGGGCAGCTCTGCCAAAATTTCCTGTTCAGCTACCGGCCCTACAAAATCCTTGTACAATAACTCCCCAATAATATTTCTGGCCTCATAAAATTCATCATACTTTCCCATATTATCACCTTAATAAGAGTTCTTGCTGCCATAAGCAAAACCACAAATGGAAAATCCCTGCCACATGGCCAATTCACCAAAATGTTTAGCTTCCGGCAAATCATCTGCATCAACGGCAATACAGGTCTTTAGGCTGTCTACAAACACATCTCTAAAAACATCAGGATAATACTTAAACTTTACCGGATTATTTTTGTGCCAAATTCTATGAAAAGCATTATCCAGGCTCTCCGCAAATTTTTTGCCTGTATATCCTATAATGACATCTGTATCTCTAGGATAAATTTTATATACAACATAATCAGCAGTACCTTCCGGACAACGATATAATTCCAGTTCCTCACCAGGCTCCAGTATATCCTGTATATAATCCTGTGCATCTGCATTTTGTGCAAAATAAATATCCTCAATATCTTCTGGCAAACCTATTTCCATATGAGTCAATGTCTTTAAATTCCAATTTTTCTTCTGAGCTTTTGCACGGTAGCAACGCCTGCCCTCATCCGGTGAAATATAAATATATTCCTTATCCAGGCTGACGCGGGCAAGTTGCTTTCTGGCCCTTGTCAAAGCAACATACCACACCTTATTTTCCAAGGACGGCTGCTGTGACTTAAAATAATCATCCTGATCATCTATTACCATCTGTACATCCCCGGCCAGAAAAACTGAATCAAATTCCTGCCCCTTGGCCCGATGAATATTACTGACTGTAATGTCCGCCTTTTCTTCATCCGGCTCCCTGAACAATAGCGGATCCTTGGCATTGGTCAGCAAGCCACGCAAAATATCCCTGATGTAATAGGGCGGATGTACATCTTCCCGATAAACGCTCAGCAGAGCCTGCCAAAAAACTCTATAGCTATAAGCACTGCCATAATAAATGTCCTCATATATTTCTGCAAATTCAGCTTCCGTTATTACATCCCCATCCACTGCTTGCAGAATAAAACCAATCCAACCAGCTAAATCATGATTATGAGCAGCCTTTTGCAGATTGTGTTTTACATCACAAGTCCTGAGCCAGGAAGACACTTGCAGTGCCTGGCTATTGGTTCTAGTCAATATGCCCAAAGTTCCGCCTTGCATGTAGCTATCAAAATCATCTTGCTGGGCAGTCTTTAAATTTATTACATCCAATGGCAACTTAGCCAAAACGCTGCCCAATGCTTCCTCCATCACCAGCTTATCATCAGCTAAAATAGCTTTTCGATATGGCGCGATTAAATCTGCCAAGGATGCCTCCTGACGACAATTCCTGGTAAAGGAAAAATAGTTTGCCTCAGGAAAACAAGTGAACAACTTATGGTAAAACTCTACAGAAGGCATCACGGCCTTGTCCTGGTCAGCCTGATAATCATACAGTGACTGACAGGCATCCCCCAGCAGGGTAAAGCCGCAGGTATCCGGCAGCCCTTTGAGAATGGACAATACCAGTTCTGCTCTGACACCAACCAAATCCTGCACCTCATCCACAATAAGATGTTTGTATTGCTCCAATAAATCCTGATGCTTGTTAAATAATTCTACAGCCAGGCTAATCCTCGTATTGTAATTCAGCCGCCCCAGAACAAAATTCGCCGGGAAATCAGCTGCATAGTCTTCCGCATCCTGTAAAACAGCCAGCATATAGGTCACAAAAGAATCAAATGTCCTTACCTCTATGTCACGCCAATTATCTGGCAATGCCTCGGCCGCATCCAGCAGGCGTTCCTTCACTGTTGCCACAGCAGAACGGGAAAAACACAAAACCAGAATTTCATCTGCAGCGGCCAGCTGCTCCACCAGCAGCTGCTTCATGCGTTCAATCAGTGTCCAAGTTTTACCTGTTCCAGGACCGGCATTGATAATGGTACGCTCCGTCACAGGCAGTTCAATAACCTCTGACTGCTCCACTTCCTTAAATGAATTAAAATCAAATTTCCTGGTAGCAGCTACAGGATCTGCCTTGCTCTCTGACAAAGCAGCAGCCTTTACCGGATCCGCCTCAGGCACTGCCTGAGCAGCCTGAACTGCTTCCGCTGCCAGCTTGCGCCGCCTGCTTCTGCGGCCACGACGTGCCTGCTCTGGTTCAGCAGGCTGCAAAGCAGTAACATTTTTTTCCTCGGCAGGCGGTGCAACCGGCTCGCCGGTAAGCTTACTTTCCTCGGCAGGCAATACATTCATATCAATTGCCGCCTCTGCTGGCTCCATGCTGACAACTTCTGTTGCCGGAGGTATAACCAACATGTTTGCTGCCTCAGCTATGCCAGTTTTACTTTGCCCAGCTTGCTCCATATCATGCCATATAGCCTCAAATCGCGCCGCCTCCACAGCCTGTTTCTTATTTGCAGCCACAGCTTCCAATTCAGCAGGCTGATAATCCGGACGGCACTTGGCAAAATATTGGCAAGCCGCATTAATGCACCGGCACACCAGCTTATTGCCAATAGACCCAAAGGGGTAATCGCCTTTCATGGCATACAAGCACCTGCGCGTAAATTTTTCGTACTCCTGCCGCTGCAGAGCATTGACAAAATTAATGCCATGTTCTTTCATCAAATTCAAGGCCAGCGGATCATGGATACTAGCCAGAAAATGCTTGTCTTTATCGTAGGAATATGTTTTGTCATCAATGACCACTTGTAAATTGCTTTTAAAGCCTATGCAGGTATTGCTAATATCTGTCATTGCACACCGTCACCCACTTCTATTTCAACTTGTAGTAAAATTTCAAACCGGCATATTCCCATACCCGTTGAAATTCATCAGCACGCATGCTACTCCTGACCAGCACCCGAAACACTCTGTTATCATCCACTAATGCTTTTACGATGACCTTTTCCTGCAAAAACTTGTACAGTGGCAAATCAATAGAGCGGTATTTGTCCAAAGAACTATCTATATCCGGACTGCCGCTAAAAACAAATCTGGCACTGCTATCAGGATCCACGATACCAAAGTTGTATTCCTTGTGCCAGTTCTGCAAATTGACATCAGTTCCCAGAAGCTCAAAAGGAGTGTTGTCTGAGAGCAGCATTGTTACCTGCTGGTTGGAATAATATCCGCCTGGATTTCTTGCCAGCATGGCTGCCCCTTCCCCCACATTCCACATGGTTTCTTCCGGGTAATACAGCTTATCCCCATAGATTTTTTCAATTTCTTCCTGGAGAGGGCGCAAATTGCTGCTGCCACCTACCATCAAAATCCTGTCAATATTGGCTGCTCCCAGGCCAGACTGGGCGATGGTCTGTTGCAGACAGTCAATAGCCGCCGTAACAAAGGGCTCCACAATATCCCTGAACCAGTCATACTCCAGAATTTCACGGCAGACACCATATTCCCCGTATTTATTGATATTAAACCGCACAGTATCCGAATCGCTCAGGTCCCGCTTGGCCCTTTCCGACCGCACACGCATCACATCCTGCGCCATTGGCGGCATATCTTCAAAAGCAATTTCCTTGCCCTTGGTACGGGCAATTTTCCGATGCATTCTGAGGGCAATCTGGCGATCAATTTCGTCTCCCGCCTTTTCCATACCGCCTGTAGCCAGCTCTGATACCCGCCCCTTCTCATGCCGCAGCACGGAAATATCAAGGGTACCACCGCCCCAATCAAAGACAACTACATTGGTGGCACTTTTTAAACTATGATAGTTCGCAAAAAAGGCTGCCGTGGACTCGCTGACCATGGTGTCAATGATAATACCAGCCTTTTGCGCCGCTTCCCGCAATTTAGTCCTTTTCACCGGACTAAAGCCAATGGGAATGGCCACCGTGGCATGACTAAACTCTACATTATTGCGCCCCGTGACATTATCCTTCAATGTTTTAAAAATTTCTGCTGCAATATCAACAGCATTCCATTCCCGGCCTCCAATCTGCCAGGTAGTATCACTATCCAAAATCGTCTTAATAGAGGATATATATTCACATGACTCGCTCAGCTCCATCTGTCTTGCCCAGGCATCACGACCGGTAAAAACCTCACCTGTTTTCTTATCAATAGCCACAGTCGAGGGAATTGGCAATCCCTCCTCATCTCCATACTTTACAATCTTAGCTGTATCTTTTAGCCTATTAATGCCTACAACCGCACTGCTGGTTGTGCCAAAATCAATGCCAAAATACGCCTCAAACTCTCTGCCCACTCTCTCCACCTCAATTAAAACTTCATCCCTGCCTTGATGCAGATAGCAAATACATTACGCAACTGATCCCGGAAATTTTCCCCCAAATCAACACTCATATCCATATCATCTGATTCCATAAAATCAAGATATTCTATACGCAGCTTTGAGCAAAGGCTGTTCAAAAATTCCACAGGAGCTTTCTCCACTTCTGCTTTCAGTACATTAATCATCTTCTCCTGCTCCGCTGCATTTTGCTCAGAGGAGGCCAAACTAGCCTGCAACTTGGCAATCTCACTTTTATTAGCCGCCAGCAATGCTTGTAAATTTTCAATTGACTCCTCTTTTTGCGCTATTTTATCCAGATAACTTTTCTTCTCAAGCTCCAGCCTTTCCAAATGCTGCTGTGTATGCTTGCAAAGCTGCTGCAAGTCTTTGATTTTCTTCTCATAACCTGCAAGGATAGCCTGCACATTCTCCTCTGCCTGCTTATCTTCTTTATCAGCCGCACTATTGCCATTATCATTTTGAGAAACAAGCTTTGCATTTTGAGGCACAACCTGTTCTTTGGCATTGGATTTGTTTTCTTTCACAGGTTGTACTGGCTTTGCTTGCTTCTCTTCTAACTGCAACGCCTGCTCCTCTGTGGCCTTTGGCGATTCCGGCACAAACCAATTTTCCAGCATGGACATTTTTTTCTGACATGCTATATCCATCTTTGAAAAATCATAATGACCTTTTATCTGCGCAATAAATTGGTTGAAGTTACGCATGGCGCCCATCTGAAGCCCCGCCTCATTCATCACCTTAGCAGTAGGCAAAACAACATCGTTATTTAAAGTTTTAAAGAACTGCTCAACATACTTAGGTGCATTGCCATCCAGTTTCTTTTCCTTATTCATGACAACTGTTGGAATACGCATAATTATTGCTGCCAACAATTCTACCTCTTGTAGCCTATCATTCAAGCACAAACCAAAAAGGGAAAATACCATACGGGCTGTTTCTGTAGTCTTTTTTCCGTACAAATTTCCCCTTGTAAACCTATGAAAAACATCAACCGGATTTTTAGCATGGCAAATATATTCTTTCAAGGGTTTTGCCCCACAAAACTTTAAGCCATCGTATATATACTTCTCAGTTGCATCTGAAAATCCCTCTGCCTGCAGCATTTCCATCAAAACCTGTTCATACAACTTCTTATCAGCAACTTTAATTTTAGAGCTTGCTTTTTTCTTAGTATTTTGCAAAATCTTATCCAACACTTCTTTACAATTATCCATAATACCCTCCGTAAAAACACTTTTCATGCAACTTACCAGATTGCTGCTCAGATAATCTCCATCTGACACATCTTCATAGCATTTAAGGCATTGATGTGGCTTTCAGCCGTAACGCCTGCACAACAGATGCTGTCAATCCTTATCTTAATTTCTGGAAAAAATGCTTTCAGAAGCATGGCATTGGATATGACGCAGATATCCGTACACAGGCCTCCCAGGGTAATTTCATCATAACCTGCCGCAATCTCCTGCCAGCCGGTATAACCAAAAGAAGGTTTCTCCACAATAGCAACAGCGTTTTCTGCAAACTCCTGCAAAACTTCCGCTATCTGCCAGCCATCTGTACCTTTGATACAATGCTGCACCGGCAGCTTTTTTCCCTCCTGAGTCTCCAAATAATCACTGCCATGAGTATCCATTGTGAATATAATATCGGTATCTTTCCTGGCTTGAATTTCTGTCAGACGATCCACCATGCGAGGCAGCATTTCCTGAGCCTCTCGGGTGCCAAGACTACCATCAATAAAATCCTTCTGCATATCCACAACCACATATAATCTTTTCACAAGCCTCATCCTATCCGCAATCTGTCATTAGTATACTTTCTTTGTCTATTATATTATTTTCTTACACTTTTACCAATACCTATGAAAAATTTTATAAGCACTGTCACCTGCAAATTGGTTTGCAGTCTCATTTTTCGTCAGCTCCCCAAATAATCAGGATATATGTTTTTGTCACCCCTCGGAGCGAGAGCGTGTTTTCGATGGGTAGCTATCCCCGCTCATCCCATAAAAAGGCTGAACAGAATCCACGAACATCCAAACTTCCAACACATAAAAAAGAGGCTACCTTGCAGTAACCTCTCTTGCTCTAACCGGCAATTTTCTATCCTCCCAGCTCGTCTCCAAGCAAGTACTTTCGACGTTTATGTGCTT
>SAMEA3663090__coassemble_458_pt1 | contig 13941 bp, 13 predicted proteins | sample SAMEA3663090__metabat2_low_PE_027 | metagenome-assembled genome bin SAMEA3663090 (sample SAMEA3663090) | pig gut metagenome | biome: pig gut; feature: pig-associated habitat; material: faeces | place: France | collected 2012 | reverse complement strand
GAGCAGGGGACTGAAAATCCCCGTGTCAGTGGTTCGATTCCGCTCTGAGGCACCATTAATACGCTGGTGTAGCTCAATTGGTAGAGCAGCTGACTTGTAATCAGCAGGTTGGGGGTTCAATTCCTCTCGCCAGCTCCATTGATGACCTGCGGGTGTAGCTCAATGGTAGAGCCCCAGCCTTCCAAGCTGGTCACGTGGGTTCGATTCCCATCACCCGCTCCATTAGTTGCTGCCGGGGTGGCGGAACTGGCAGACGCACGGGACTTAAAATCCCGCGGTTGGAAACAACCGTACCGGTTCGATTCCGGTCCTCGGCACCAAAAAAATAAAAAAACGCTTGACAACATCACTGAAAGATGTTAAAATAAATAAGTAACATGCGGTCGTGGCGAAATTGGCAGACGCGCTAGCTTCAGGCGCTAGTGATAGCAATATCATGGAGGTTCAAGTCCTCTCGACCGCACCATTTTTATTTTCAAAATTAATACTTCAATTGAATATGCGGTTGTGGCGGAATTGGCAGACGCGCTACTTTGAGGGGGTAGTGTTCACAAGACGTATGGGTTCAAGTCCCATCAACCGCACCAGAAATTATCCGGACATTATGTCCGGTTTTTTGTTGCCCTAAATTTGTTTTGGCTTTTTAGATAACAGCATATTGCCACAGAGGCTGCATTTAGATTATTTTCATAAATTTGTGTCATACTACTAAATAGAAAATATATGTGATTGTCAAGCGAGGTAGTGGTATGGGCTTTATGGTTATAGTGGCAGCGGTGATTTCTTTACTGCATATTGTGGGACATATATTGCAAAGGCAGATGTGGGGAGAAAGGTATAGAAAACTGCAGCGGTGGATGCTGGTGGTGAATATGGCCTCTATCTTTGGGTTGGGGGTATGCTGGGGACGGAATTATACTGGCCCAATGGCTGAGCTGGTATTGCAGGCCATTGCCATCTGGCTGATGCTGCAGATATTTTCCATAGGATTGCTGCCTATAGCCTTGCTGATAAGATATATTTATGGTCGCTGCCGGCAGGTGCCTGTGGATGAATCCCGTCGGGAATTTGCCAAGGGTGCCCTGGTGCTGCCCTGTATAGCAGCAGGAGCCAGTTTTTATGGTTCCCTGGTGGAGCGAAATGAAACGGTGCTTCGTTCCTATGATGTGCCTATAGAGAAATTTGGGGAAAAGCTGGAGGGCTTTTCTATTGCCCAGCTTAGTGATATTCATTTGGGGCCTTTTTTTGATTTGGATATGCTGCAGGAGCTGTTGGAGCGTACAGCAAAGCAGCAAGTAGATGCTCTGGTTATAACCGGAGATTTGTTTGACAATGCTGCGACAACCATTAAAGCGGCTAAATTGGTGGATAGCTATGTGGAGAGATTTCCCTACGGTATCTATTATTGTCGGGGAAATCATGAGCATTTTCGGGGAATTGCCCTTTTGGAAACAGCCCTGGCAGAAACAAGAATACATAATTTGGTGAATAATCATGCCTTGGTTTTGCAGAGTGAGCGACCACTGTATATTGCGGGGGTGGATTATCCTATGCAAAGGGAGCAGTTCCAGCTGCTGCAGGAGGCCTATACGGCTATGGCGATGGAGGATATTCCAGCCAATGCCGTAAAAATACTGTTGGCTCATCATCCGGATTTTGTTCAGACAGCTGCTAAATATAATGCGGATCTGGTGCTAAGTGGTCACACCCACGGGGGACAGTTGGGGTGCTTGGGGATTCCTTTGGCACCGCCAGTATTCAAATATATGCGTGGCTGGTATCATGAGGGAAATACAGCGCTCTATGTTCATTGTGGTAACGGAAGCTGGTTTCCCTTTCGGTTGGGCTGTCCGCCAGAAATCGCTATTTTCCACCTTAAAAATAAGTAAACAAAAAACTCCAGTTTTTGCTGGAGTTTTTTGTTGCAAACATACAGTATAGTTAGTATAATGAGAATGGCACTATCATAACGGTAGGCGGTTAGCCCTCGCCAGAGGGACTGTAACCCTCTTTTATATAGAAATCCATTAGGAAATCTACAGGAGGGGAAGTGATGTCATGTCGATAGAGCAGTTTATCAGTGTATTTAGTCTGATAATTGCCTGTATAGCCCTGGGTTATACGATTGGCAAGGATATTAACAATAAACAGAAATAGCCGCCCAAGCCTGAAAAACAGAGCGGCTATTTCGCAAATGTGAATTGGGCTAACCGTCTATCGGTAGTGCCTTCTACTTTACGATAATGTTATAGGAATTTCTTATGCATATTGTACTATATTCTTTTCAGAAATTCAACTAAAATGTGTACTAGATTATGGTGGAATATGAGAAATAGAAACTAGAAATTTTGCTTGTAAAAAAACGCATTTTATGGTATTATGAACACATAGCGAAAGCTAGACGTGTTAATTGGGTCTAATATTAAGGCACAGGAAAACCCCTGATGTGGCGACATCAGGGGTTTTCTATTCCCATTTTTTAGGGAGTTGGGCTGTGGAGGATGAAAAAATTCTTAGTTAGGCTTGATTTTATGTGCAGATTGTGCTAAACTTAGCTTGTGTTGAAAGTGAATAGAGAAGTACATTGCAGAGGAAACAAGGCAACTCTTGGACTAAGGCTTCTTGGTATTCACCTTCAACAGATGAGGTTTATTTGTTTTATTGAAGGAGGATGTTTCTTTATGAAGAAGACTCTCGTATCCGCATTGACTACCGCTCTGGTAGTAGGCGCTGCTTCCACTACTTTTGCAGCTGCTAATCCTTTCGCTGATGTTCCTGCTGATCATTGGGCATATGATGCTGTTGCTCAGCTGGTACAGGATGGTATTATTAACGGTTATGGCGATGGCACCTATGTTGGTGACCAGAACATGAGCCGTTATGAGATGGCTCAGATTGTTGCAAAGGCTATGGCTAAGTCCGATGCTGCTGACAACAACAACAAGGCTCTGATTGACAAATTGGCTGCTGAGTTCTCCGATGAGCTGGCTAACCTGGGCGTTCGCGTAGCTGATCTGGAGGCTAAGACTGACAATGTTAAGTGGGAAGGCATGCTCCGTTATGACTGGACTACTACTAATTTCGCAGCTGAGGGTAAGCACAGAGATCCTGAGACTAATGTATTGAAGCTTCGTCTTGAGCCTACCATGACCATCAATGAGAACTGGACTGCTCATGCTCGTATTGATGCAGATTTCGACAAGGATCAGGATGGCAATATCAGCAAAGATATTTCCAAGGCATGGGCTGAGGGCCAGTATGGCAAGTTCAGTGTAAAGCTGGGTCGTTTTGGTACCTTCTCTGATGCTTCCCATGGTTTGGTAATGGATGATAATGTAACTGGTGCTGAGTTCACCTATGCTCCTACTGAGACTTGGAAGGTAAAGGCTACTGCTGGCCGTACCAGTGTATTGACCAAGAAGGATAATGCTGGTAATGTAATTAATAATGCATTGGTATATGGTACTAAGGATGAAGATGCTGCTACCTATTGGGCTGTAGAGGCTAACTATGCTAACGGTAAGTGGGATGCTGGCCTTGGCTATCACAATGTTCTGGCTACTCATACCTATCAGAAGGATAGTGAGCAGAACAGTTCCTATCATATCGTCGACTTGGGTGTTGGCTATGCATTCGACAAGAATGTAAAGCTGACTGGTGACTATGCTTGGGGTCCTTCTGTAGAAAACGCAAAAGTTGGTCCAGATGTAAAGAACAATGCTTACAGCATTGAGTTGGACTACAAGGGCGCTGATGCTGCTGATGCTGGTTCCTGGGGTGCTTATGTAGCATACCGTCAGTTGGCTCCATTTGCTACTCTCGTTCCAACCTATGACTTCATAAATGGTGCTGGTGGTTTCGCAACTCTGAAGGGCTGGGAGATCGGTGCTGACTACACCTTTGCTAAGAACATTGTTGCTACTGCTAAGTACTTCAACGGTAAGAATACTGGTGCAGCTCGTGGTACTGACGACAAGGCTACCGGCGTATTCACCCGTGTTGACTTCTTGTTCTAATCTCAGGATTAGCAGGAATCTCGCCAAGGCGAAACAATTAAACAATTTAGAGCAGCTCTCCGGAGCTGCTCTTTTTGTATATAAGAAGGTGCTTCTAATGATAAAGAATAACGAAATGATTCTAAAGCCAAACAAAGAACACAAAAAGATAAATGACCTTTTGGCAAACTTCGAAGGAGAGTATACGCCAGCTGAATTTGATTGGGGAGAGCCAGTAGGACATGAATACCAGGTAGATGGAGAGAAAGATTGTGCTCTTACTTAGGGAGCTCTCACGAACACGGCCAATGCCATGAAAAATTATTTCATTTACAATTTCTTACAGATTTTATATAATTAAATCGGAGGAAGGAAAATGATAAGAAAGTTTTATCATGGAACAAATAATAAATCTGCAAATTCTATACTAAATAATGGTATTGATATAAATAAAGGAAGAAATGATGCTGATTTTGGGCTTGGATTTTATATGACAGAAGATTTCCGTCAAGCACAGTCATGGGCAAAGAAATTATTTGGTGATGATGCAGCTGTTGTGTCCTTTTATGCTGATACATCCAAATTAAAAGAAAAAATCTTTACAAGTAGTACTGATGAATGGAGAAATCATGTGTATAGCAACAGGATGAGAAAACAGGATTTGCTAGCTGATTACGATTGTATCAGTGGTCCTATGTTGGACGGAAAGTCTGTTGGAAGGATTATATACATGGCTAAGATACGCGGGATGTCTATAGATGATTTTTATGATGCAGTAGGCAAAAATGGCTTTGGACAGCAAACTGTATTCAAATCTTCTAGGGCTATTGCCTCGTTAAAGTTTGGCAGCAAGGAGGTTGATTAATGTGGTATTAGATAGATATGTAAACAAAATGAGTAATGAAAGATTTTATTATTGCTTTACAAAATTAGCATTAGTAAAAAAAGGATACCCTGGCCGAACTGCTGGAGAGATGATGAATAAAACGCAAATAATGAAGCGCGCAGGTGAAAATCCGGAAATATTCTACCATTATCCACCTGAGAAGTGGGCTGATATTGTTGAAAGCAATTATATCAGTGACTTCGCTAACAAGCAAATGGCAATGTAGGTAAATATGAATACAAAGTATAAAAAATCGCCGTTCTGTTTTAGACAGGACGGCGATTTTTATTACATAATGTTTACTGGCTTTCTGTGGTAGCGGAAATATTTTCCTTAATACGAATCTCGTTGGTTAGGAGATAAAGCTCCTTTTCGGGAGCTTTGCCATTCACCAGATAATCAAAAACTATCTGCATGGCAATCTGTCCCTGTCGGCGGGGATGCTGGTAGATGGTGGCCTGTACGATGCCCTGCTCCATCAGCTCTACAGTGGTAGGAAGATTATCAAAGACCACCACGGTCATATCATGGGAAGGCTGGCAGGCCATAATAGCCCGACAAGCCCCATAGATACCACCAGAGGTGGCGGCAAAGAGGGCATTTATCTCTGGATGTTCTCTCAGCAAGGCCAGGTTCTTTTCATAAGAAAGAATCTCATCATCCTGATCTTCTACGATACCTAGGATTTTGGCTTGGGTATTGCTCTGGAGTAGATGACGGAAGCCCTCTAGTCTTTGCTGATGTCCCAAAATCTGGAGAGAACCCAGAGTAATACCTACATTAAGCTGTCCCCTGTGAAGGAGCTGCAACAAGGCTCCAGCGGTACAGCCCCCGTTAAAATAATCTGTCCCTACATAGCAATTGCGGGTGGAGTTCTCAATATCTGTGTTAATGGTGACCACAAATACTCCATTATCTGTTAGAGCCTTGATAGCCTGACAGATGCATTCGTCATTAATTGGCATAATAATTACAGCGTTAACCTTGTCTTTTAGCTTCATAAGCTGATTGTATTGCACCTGGGCATTATAGCCCTTGGAGAGATACCACTGTACCTGCATGCCATACATAGCGTAGGAGGCAGCTGATTTCTGCATGGCCTCCAAAACCACATCAAAAAAGCTGATGCCAATGGAGGGCATAACTATAGCCACAGTGGGCTTTAGCTTCCGGGCTGCCAGAGCCTTGCCGGCTGGATTGGGAGTATATTTCATTTCCTTGGCAACCTTTAGGATAAGAGCTTTTTTCTCGGATTTTACATTGCCACGATTGTTGAGCACCCTGTCTACCGTACCTCTGGATACACCGCATAAATTTGCAATTTCTTTGATAGTTACCACTAAATCACCGCCTAAGTTAAAGTATTTTTCCACCTTATTCTCATCAAAATTTATCTTATTATTATTATACAATAAAACTGTGCTCGTGTACAGTTGATAAAAAACAAAAAAATTAAAAATTTAGTAATTTCCTCTTGTCATACTTTAATGAAATAAAGTATAATGGTAGCTGTGAATATGAAGACACTAGAGGGAGTGTGCGAAGAATGAAGAAGATTTTTGCCCTGTGTATGATGCTGGTTTTGGCGGTAACAGCCCTGGCAGGCTGCGGCAGTAATTCTGCCCAGAAGGAAGAGTCCAAGAAGATTGTGGTAGGCTTGGATGACAGCTTCCCACCAATGGGTTTCAAGGACGAGAAGAATGAGATTGTAGGCTTTGATATTGATCTGGCTAAGGAAGTGGCTAAGCGTTTGGGCCGTGAGGTGGAGTTCAAGGCTATTGACTGGAATTCCAAGGAAGCTGAGCTGAAAAGCGGTCGGGTAGATATTCTGTGGAATGGTCTGGATATTACTGACAAGCGTAAGGAAAATATGCTGTTCAGTGAGCCATATATGGATAACCGCCAGATTGTGTTTGTAGCCAAGAATGGCAAGGTGGCTGTAGCTGGTGAGGCTGATTTGGCTGGCAAGACCATTGGTACTCAGAGCGGTGGTACCACTGAGGAGTATTTTGAGAACAAGCCAGAGCTGAAGGCTTCCATGAAGGAAGTAAAATACTATCCTGATTATATCAATGCTTTCATGGATTTGGAGAATGGCCGTCTGGATGCTGTAGTAGGTGACGAGATTATCGGCCGTTACTATATCAGCAAGCATCCTGATGAGATTCAGGCTATTGATACTGTTATTGGTACTGTAAGCCAGTTTGGCATTGCTTTCCGCAAGGATGATCAGAAGCTGCGGGATGAGGTGCAGAAGGTATTTGATGAAATGAAGGCTGATGGTACTGTAGCCAAGATTTCTGAAAAGTGGTTTGCCAAGGATATTACCAAATAATTAATGAAAATTTGGGTAAAAGGCTCCTTAATTTTATTGAGGGGTCTTTTATTTTTATGCTGTATGAAGTACAATAGAATCGACTGTGCTTTTGTTTTGAAAGGGTGTTTTTTTATCTATGGATAATCTGTTACATACAATTACCCTGATGCTGGAGGGAACCCAGGTTACATTGGAGATTTTTTGTATTACCTTGGTGCTTTCTCTGCCCATTGGCCTGTTGGCGGCATTGGGACGAATTTCCTCTTTGAAGCCTTTGCGGCTGTTAATGGAGTTTTATGTGTGGATTATGCGGGGTACGCCGCTAATGCTGCAGCTTTTGTTTGTTTATTTTGCCCTGCCTATGGTGGGGATTATGCTGCCGGATATTGCAGCGGCTCTGTTGGCCTTTGTGCTGAACTATGCGGCTTATTTTGCAGAGATTTTCCGGGCTGGCATTCAGGCCATTGGCCGGGGCCAGTATGAGGCAGCCAAGACCTTGGGCATGACCTATCCTCAGACCATGCGCCGGATTATCATTCCTCAGATGATTCGCCACGTACTGCCGCCTATTAGCAACGAAACCATTAATCTGGTAAAGGATACCTCTCTGATTTATATTTTGGCCATGAATGATTTGCTGCGGGTGGCTCGTACCATTGTGCAGAGGGAGTTTGATATGACTCCTTTTGTAATTGCCGGTGTATTTTATCTGGTAATGACCTTTGTTCTTACCTGGGCGTTTAAGAAGCTGGAGGCACATTATGCAAAATATGACCAATAATATTATGTTAAAAATGACGGATATACATAAAAGCTTTGGGGAGCTGGAGGTGCTGAAGGGCATAGATTTTTCTGTAGCCAAGGGTGATGTACTGGCTATTATTGGTCCTTCTGGTTCTGGCAAAAGCACCATGCTGCGGTGTATCAATCGTCTGGAGGAGATTGACTCTGGCAAAATCGAGATTATGGGCCGTGCCTTGGCGGAAAACGGAGCTGATGGCAGGGCAGAATATGTGGATGAGGCCAAGTCCAGGGAGATTTTGGCTTGTACAGGCATGGTATTTCAGCAGTTTAATCTTTTTCCTCATATGACGGTTATGGAGAATCTGCTGGAGGCTCCTGTGCAGGTAAAAAAGCGTTCTGTGGAGGAGGTTCGTCCAGAGGCAGAGGAGCTTTTGCGGAAGGTTGGGCTTTTTGACAAGCGGGATGCTTATCCCGGCAGATTGTCTGGCGGTCAGCAGCAGCGAGTGGCTATTGCCAGAGCCTTGGCTATGAAGCCAGAGATTATGCTGTTTGATGAGCCTACCTCTGCCTTGGATCCGGAGCTGACTGGGGAGGTTTTGAAAACCATGCGGGAGCTGGCCCAGGAGCATATGACTATGGTGGTGGTAACTCACGAAATGGCCTTTGCCAGAGAGGCGGCCAGCCATGTTATGTTTATGGCTGATGGGGTGATTGTGGAGCAGGGCCAGCCAGAGGAGTTTTTTGCTCACCCTAAGCAGGAAAGAACTGTGGCATTTTTGCAGAATATGCTCTAAGCATATATGGAGGACAGAACCGTGGAATATGGCAAGGAAATAGATGGTAATAAAATATGGTCTGCTCTGGTGATGCTTCTGACAATGTGCCTGCTGCTGTGGGGACAGCAAGGAGCCGAGGCAGCGGGATTTGCCCAGCGGGCTGGCAGTATGTCGGAGATTACCGGCATTCGGGTAAGCACCGATGCAGACAAAACTCGTATTGTGGTGGATGGCACCAAGGAGACGGAGTACAAGGTTAGCGTTATTTCCAATCCCCAGAGGATTATCATTGATATTCAAAATGCCTGGATTAGTCCCAATGTAAAGAAGTCTACTACCATTGACAGCCGTTTTGCCAAGGCGGTGCGGATTGCCCAGCATGACAGCTCTACAGTGCGGGTGGTGGTAGAAAGCTCTATGGGGAAAAATAATTACAAGGTATTTGCCCTAAAGGGCGGCACCACGGCCTATAGAGTGGTTATGGACTTTGGCAAGGTAGGAGGAGGCAGTAAGAACTCCGGTATAGATTTTAATCCACAGCCAAAGCCTGATACATCGGGGTCTAATAATACCAATAAGGGTGAAACGGTGGAGACTACACCAAGCGGAACTACCCCAAGTGGCACTACAACGGAGCCTGTCTTTACCCCGGGGCTGAAGGGCAAGATCATTGCTCTGGATGCAGGTCATGGTGGCAGTGATAGCGGCGCCATTGGGCCTACAGGAGTGACGGAAAAGGGCGTTACCCTGCGGGTGGCCAAGGCCTTGCAGAAGCTGCTGCAGGCAGAGGGGGCTACGGTGCTGATGACACGAACCACGGATACAGAGGTATCTCCTAAGAAGGCCAATGCTTCTGATGTGGAGGAGCTGCAGGCTCGCTGTGATGTAGGTAATGATGGCAATGCAGATATCTTTATTTCCATGCATATGGATTCCTTTACCAACAGCACGCCTAGCGGCACCACAGGGTATTATTATACCAAGGGCTCCAAGGCTAGCCAGAGGCTGGCTCAGTATGTATCTGAGGGTGTGGTAACGGCTTTAGGTACTGGGAATAGGGGAACCAAGAGCTGTAATTTCTATGTGGTAAAGCATACGGATATGCCAGCTACCTTGGTGGAAATGGCCTTTATCTCCAATGACAAGGAAGAAAAGCTGATGAACTCTGAGGCTGGTATTAACCGGGCGGCAGAAGGCATTCTGAACGGCCTGCGTAGATTTTTTAGCTGATACTTTGGCTTAAACAGGATACAAAAATAGGAGCTGTGGACAAATAGCCTTGGGCTTTGTCACAGCTCCTTTTTGGTGGTTAAATTTAATTTTTAAACAATACGCTTAACGGTTTTGTGACCGGTGACGATTTCCTTACGGTGGCAATGTGGACATTCATTTTCAATAATGCCGGTATAGCCACAGACTGGATCTCTATCTACTGGATGGTTAATGGAGAAATAGCCCATATTGGCATCGTGCATAGCTCGTACCAATGTTTCAAAGGCCTTTACATTCTTGGATGGATCTCCGTCCATTTCCACATAGGCAATATGACCAGCGTTTTCCAGCTCATGATATGGGGCCTCGATGCGGATTTTATCCAAAGCCCGAATTGGATAGTAAACCGGCACATGGGAGCTGTTGGTGAGATAATCTCTATCCGTAACACCAGGAATAATGCCGAACTTCTTGCGGTTGGCCCGCTGGAACTGGCCGGCAGTGGACTCGGCAGGGGTGCCAAAGGTGCTCCAGTTAATGGATTCTGCATCGGTATATTCATCAGTTCTTTGACGGATATGTCCCACAATCTTCAAGCCCAGCTCCTGAGCAGCTTCGCTTTCGCCGTGATGCTTGCCAATGAGAGCCACCAGACACTCGGCCAAGCCACAGAAGCCAATGGAGAAGGAAGCGTGCTTTTTCAGCACTTCCTCTATGGTATCGGTAGCCTTTAGCTTGTCGCTGTCCATCCAGACACCCTGTCCCATAAGGAATGGGTAGTTATAAACATGCTTTTCCTTGATGGTCTGGAAGCGGAACAGGAGATAGTCATGGCTAATCTGGATGTATTTATCCAGCAGCTGCCAGAACTTGTCCAGATTGCCCTTGGCCTCCAAAGCCAGCTTGGGCAGATTAATGGTGGTAAAGGAGAAATTACCACGGCTGCCAGCCTCGCTAGGGCCGTTGACATTGCCAATAACCCGGGTACGACAGCCCATAGTAGCCACATAGGAGTTGTAGTTATCTGGCTGATAATATTGCAAATTATATGGAGCATCTATGTTGACAAAATTAGGGAACAATCTCTTGGCGCTTACCCGGCAGGCCTGCTGGAAAAGATCGTAGTTAGGATCATCTGGGTTGTAATTGACTCCGGCTTTGAGCTGGAATACAGAAATAGGGAAAATAGCAGTTTCCCCGTTGCCCAGACCGGCCTGAATAGCATTCAGTACCTCTCTAACAGCCAATCGGCCCTCAGCACTGGTGTCCATACCATAGTTAATGGAGCTGAAAGGAACCTGAGCACCAGCCCGGCTGTGGAGGGTGTTGAAGTTGTGAATCAGGGCCTCCATAGCCTGATGGGTTTCCTCAGTGGTATCGGCACAGGCTAAATGATAGATGTTTACAGCATCCTGAGTCAAATCCCCTACAGAGGCCTCAGTCAGCTCCTCTGGCTTGGTGGCTTCCAGAGCCTGAAGAATCATTTCTACAGCTTCCAGAGGTGGCTGAGCATCTCCATCGGTAAAACGACAGCGGCTATAGTCCATATGGCTGCGGAACTTATCCCGGAAAGCCTTGGCATCTCCAGCTATCTCAGTGCCCAAGCGATAAACCATAGATTTGTAGGCTTCATCAGCTACTGCCTTGCAGAAGGTTTTGTGTACACCCTCAGCCATAGCAAAATCAAAGGCGTTAATACTCTGACCGCCAAACATATCATTCTGATTGCTCTGAATGGCAATGCAGGCCAGAGAAGCATAGGCACGAATGGAATTTGGCTCCCGCAGGAAGCCATGACCTGTGGAGAAGCCACCGTGGAACAGCTTCAGCAAATCTATCTGACAGCAGTTCAAGGTAATCAAGGAGAAATCCTTATCATGGATATGAATGAAATTATTTTTGTCTGCCTGGGCAAATTCCTCTGGCAGCACATAGTTGTCAACAAAATGCTTGGCACCCTCGGCGCCCAGCTTCAGCATAATGCCCATAGAGGCATCAGTGTTGATATTGGCGTTGTCCCGCTTCATATCGGAATCAATAGCATCGGCAAAGAAAATATCCTTGTAGCTTTTCATCAGGTTTTTCTGAGCTTCACGGCGCTCTGCATGGCGCTGGCGGTACATAATGTAGTGCTTGGCCACATCGAAGAAGCCCTGCTTCATCAGCACCTGCTCCACTACATCCTGTATTTCTTCTACGGTAATACTGCTAAGGTTGGCAATGGTATTCTCAACCTGGTTGGTAATACTTTCCTTTTCCTCATCAGTCATGCTGTCAGGTATTTCCTTGGCAGCTCCGGCAATGGCATTATAGATTTTGGAACGGTCATAGTCTACAGTAAGGCCAGACCTTTTAATAACGTTTTTTAGATTCAAGAATAAACCCCTCCTCCGTATAATGTAACTCTTTTATTATATAACAAAATAGACATTAAGAGAAATATTAATTTAAATTGTTTATTTTGATTATCTATGGATAATAATTATAAATTCATTTTTGCTTGCAATAATCCACTACGCGAGAATAAAAAGCATAAATGTACATTGAATACACACAAGAAAGTGTTGACAGGTGTAAACTTGTAAACTATAATATTGCCATTAGCATAAAGTGGATATAAAAAATGTATGGGTACTCCACTAACAGATGACTAATAAGTAGGAGGAATGGTTATGTTTTTTAGTAAAAAACTACGTCTGGCAAGTGCAGTTTTAGGTGTAGCTATGCTGAGCACAGTATTTGCAGGCTGTGGCGGGGATAGTGGTTCCAGTGATGAATTTAAGGTTGGTGCCAATATTGAGATGACTGGCAATCAGGCCAACTATGGTAATGCAGGTCTGGAAGGCCTTCGCTTGGCTATTAAGGAGGCCAATGAGGCTGGCGGTATTAACGGCAAGCAGATTAAGCTGGTGGAGGCAGATAACAAATCTGAGTCTGCTGAGGCTGTAAATGCTGCTACCAAGCTGATTTCTGATGATGGTGTCAAGGTTATTGTAGGCCCTGCTGTAACAGCTAACGTTATTGCTGAATCCCAGGTGGCTACTGATAACAAGGTGCCTGTAATAGCTTTTGCAGCTACCAATCCTGATGTAACTGTTGAGAATGGTGCTGTAAAGCCTTATATTTTCCGCAGCTGCTTTATTGATCCACAGCAGGGTACTGTTATGGCTCAGTTTGCCAGCAAGGAGCTAAAGGCTAAGACTGCTGTTATGTACATTGATTCCAGCTCTGACTATTCCAAGAGCCTGGGCAAGGTATTCCAGGAGACTTTTGAGGCTGCTGGCGGCAAGGTGGTAATGCAGGAGTCTTTCCTGGCCAAGGATCAGGATTTCAAGGCTGCTCTGACCAAGATTAAGGCTGCTAATGCTGATGTAATCTTCATACCAGCTTATTATGAGGAAGTAGGCAAGATTGTAAAGCAGGCTCGTGAAATCGGTATTACTGCTACTATGCTGGGTACTGATGGCTGGGATGATCCAAAGGTTGCTGATATTGCCGGTGCTTCCGCTTTGAACAATACTTACTTCTCTACTCATTATTTCGCAGAGGATCCAGGTGCTAAGAGCTTTATTGATTCCTTTACCAAGGAATATGGCCATGCACCAAATGTATTTGCCGCTCTGGGCTATGATGCAGGCAAGCTGCTGGTAGATGCTTTGAAGCGTGCAGGCAGTGATGATCCTGAGGCTATCCGCAAGGCTATTGAGGAAACCAAGGATTTGCAGGTTGCTACTGCCAAGGTTACTATGGATCCTGCAACTCATAATCCTATTAAGGATGCTATTATCATTGAGAATGTTGATGGCAAGTATGTATTTAAGAGCAGAATCGCTCCAAGCAAATAATATGTATGATATGTCCTGCCTGTGCAGGTAATATGTGCATAGAGGGCCAGAGAACGCTGGGTTAGTGTTCTGTCCGGAATAGAGGTCACAGCTGATGGTATCAATACAGATGTCATAGGCTGGACCTCTTTTCTAGGTTTTTAGGCGTTTTTGTATTTATATTTTT
>SAMEA3663090__coassemble_349_pt1 | contig 16548 bp, 18 predicted proteins | sample SAMEA3663090__metabat2_low_PE_027 | metagenome-assembled genome bin SAMEA3663090 (sample SAMEA3663090) | pig gut metagenome | biome: pig gut; feature: pig-associated habitat; material: faeces | place: France | collected 2012 | reverse complement strand
ATTGGGGCTATGTGAAATTCTCATCTTGACTTGCTCTATTTTTATTCTAACATCAATAATATAATAATTGAAAGGTGGTTTCGCAGCCTAAAGACAGAAAAAATATATCCAAATGAATTTGCCAGCCCAGGAGAATTACGCAAGTGATTAATAGATTACATCAACGAATATAACAAAGTAAGGCCACACGAAGTATTGTCATATAGTACACCCGATTCTTACTATTATGGCCAGAATGTTGCATAATTTATTAAGTTAAGACACGCTTAGATATTTTTCTGGTGGTCTTGACAAGGGGCCCATTATACTCGAAAAGTACTTGGCTACCATACTCCAGATGAGTTATTCGAAGAATTTCTTGATCAAGTATATACTATTTGAGAATTATTTCTATTTATAAAATTTGTTCAATTTGCACTTGCAATTTACCACAAAGATTCTTAAAAAATTACACAAAATTCGACATAACCTTTTTTCATTCTCCTTATACTCATAAGTATATATTAATTTCTTGAGAGTAGGATGACAAATTTATTTATACAATATCAGATATTCGTAGAGGTGGAGGTATAGGAGTAGTGTGTATGATGAGAGATGCTTGTTATTGATATAAGAAAAGAGCCGTACTACTGACGGCTCCATAATAAGTTATTGTTCGGATAAAGTTATCGATTGTGTGGACTCATTCCAACGAGCATAGACAGGATGAGTAGAACCACCCTTGATAGTATCTATTAGTCCAATTTCCAAAGCACCATGTCTATTGAATGTCATTACGTTAATGCCCCATTTGCTTGGCAAATATACACCAGCACGTGCTAAATCTTCAGTAGTTAAATAACAAGTATATGAACCATCAATGTTTTGACCGATCAGCCAAAAGCCTAGAGTTATGTAATTAGATTGACTATATTCACCTATGGCAGTCCAAGCTGAAATGACCCAAAAGTGTCTTTCAGGATTACTCGTATAAACGTCTACGACTTTGAAGGATACTCCGTGACCAAAGGTTGGGGGAATGAAAGACATATAATCTTCAACCCCACAACTATTCATGAGTTTCAGATAGTCTTTGTAGGCTAAAAACATAATTTTTTTGCCGTAATTATCTGTTGAGTAGATACTTCGTTGGGGATAATCAGGAGCTATCGATATGTTTGGATATCCTGCGTTTACATCGGAGAAATGCATAGCAAATGCTGCGTTTATTGGGATGAGTAATACAAACACAAAGATAATAATTGAGAACACTTTCATCATTAATCCACTCCAACTATCAAGATTATAAATACGTTCTTAATTTACAATACAATGGTTCCCTTGTCAATACCACTAAAAAATATCTAAGCGTGTCTTAACCTAATAAATTATACAACACTGCACTCGTCAATGCCCTCCATAGGTGGCATGGCATTATTGACCAATACATCCACATGACCACAATCTGCTATAACCTTTTCAGCAAATCGTTCCAGTATTTCCTTGTCGCTGATATCGCCAATAAAATAATCGTTATCTAGGATATCTATAATGCAGACCTTTGCACTATGATTTCTGAATTCCTCTACGATACATTTACCTATTCCTCTTGCACCGCCAGTAATGACAATAACCTTATCCTTAAAATTCATTCTATCCTCCAACTCCTCATCACGACCTACCAAATATCTATCCTATGAACACAACCTACCCTACTTTCATCCTGTCAACTCAACCCTCTGAATTTCTCACAGTCGATATGTTCTCACAAAGCTAAATTTCATAAAAATCAGGGAGTCAAGGATTTTCCATTTGACTCGCCAAATCCCTATATTTCAAGGCTTTTGTGTTTATTTATTTCTCCACCCTTTACATCAATACTACGCACTCCACATGCACTGTTAGTAGAAAACATGTCACCATATAATTTCATGTCCTCAATTGCAAAGCCTCTGCTACATATTCAGCTTTTATCTCGTCACTGCCATCCAAATCAGCGATAGTCTGTGAAACCTTTATAATTCTGTCATACGACCTAGCGGATAGTTTCAGGCTGTTAAATGACATTTTCAAAATCTCCTCAGCTTCATCCGTCAGATGGCAGTATTTGCTGAGCATCGCATGACTCATCTGTGAATTGGAATATATCTTCATTTCGCCAAACCGTTTCAGCTGCCTTTCCCTGGCAGCCACAACTCGCCCTCTGATCACCGCAGATGTTTCTTCTTTCTTACGTGCTGTCAGCTCTTTATAGGATACCCTAGTCACCTGAATCCTTATATCAAAACGATCCAGTAATGGTCCGGATAGTTTTCTGTTATATCTGGCAATCTGAGCAGGTGTACATGTACATTCAGGACTAGGAGCTAACGAGCATGGACATGGATTGCGGCCAGATACTAGCATTATCCTAGCTGGAAATTTTAGTGTACCATTCACTCTAGCCACTACGACTTCATTATCCTCAAGCGGCTGTCTGAGGCTCTCCAAAGCCGATCGAGAAAATTCAGGAAGCTCATCGAGGAACAATACACCATTATGACTTAGTGATACCTCACCTGGTTTGGGTATCGCTCCACCGCCTATCATGGCCGCTGTGGATATGGTATGATGCGGACTGCGAAATGGTCGCACCGTCATAAGTCCACCATTGTCAGGTAACAGCCCCGCTATACTGTATATCTTGGTGACCTCCAATGCCTCCTCTCTGGTCATGTCAGGCAGGATAGAACCCATTCTTCTAGCTAACATAGTTTTACCAGCACCAGGGCTGCCAGACATCAAAAGGTTATGACCCCCAGCTGCTGCAATCTCAAAGGCTCTCTTGGCCACGAACTGTCCCTGTACATCAGAAAAATCATCTGCACTGCTAATGCTATTGGCTCTCACCTCTTGTCTCTGGGCTGGAGACAGAGCATTCTCATTATTCAAAAATGCAATCAGCTCACTTAGCGTATTAACACCATACACCATAATATCATCAACCAGCAGTGCCTCATTGACATTGCTCCTTGCTGTGACGATACGCTTGATGCCGTTTTCCCTAGCTACGATAACCATAGGAAGTACACCACCTACACCCCTGCACTCTCCCTCCAATGAAAGCTCTCCTATGAAGAGATATTTCTCCAGGTCGATTGCTGGCACAATATTATAAGCCGCTAGCAGTGCGACCGCTATAGGCAGATCCAAACCAGCACTATCCTTTCTGATGCCAGCTGGAGCGAGATTAACAGTCACCTTATCCTGCTGCAGCATAATGCCAGAATTTTTGATTGCTGTCCGCACACGTTCCTTTGCCTCACGTACCATGGCAGCAGGCATACCTACCATGTCAAAGACTGGTAGTCCAGCCGAAACATCTACCTCTACATCAATAATAAGTCCGTCTACACCTAATGTTGTAGCTCCTTTTGATTTTGCGTACATATAAAGAAATCATCTCCCCACTCTCCAAAATATCAGCCTTAGATATATAAAACCAACATTCTCTCTATGCCAATCGTTAAAAGTGTGTGCATTTATCCAATGCCTTAAATTACGCACTATATCCATAAATAGGTATTCATATTAACAAGCCCTAAAAAGCCTTGTGTTGTGGCTCTCTGAAGCTTCTATCAGTATCTTTACCATTGTCGGGATGTTCATGGCCCCTATGAGAATAATGCGGGATGGGAAACGATAGCTGGCATTAGCTCTAGAAACTGTAACTGTGCCATCCTCCAATGGCTGACGGAGACACTCCAGCACCCGCTGACCAAATTCCGGTAATTCATCTAGAAACAGCACTCCATTATGGCTTAGAGTCACTTCTCCCGGACGGGGAATCGTACCTCCGCCAATCATAGCTGCTGCCGATACCGTATGATGGGGACTGCGGAAAGGCCTCTGACGAATCAATCCCTCCCCCTCCTTTAGCATCCCCGCAATGCTATATATTCTGGTTACTTCCAGAGCTTCCCTATCTGTCATTTCTGGCAAAATGCTGCCCATGCGCCTTGCCAGCATGGTTTTTCCTGAACCTGGAGCACCAGACAAAAGGATATTATGTCCTCCTGCCGCTGCCACCTCAAAGGCCCGTTTGGCCAGAAACTGCCCCTGCACCTCCCCAAAATCTGCTTCCAACCTAGAGCAGTCTGTCTGTTGTAGCTTGCAGGCAGGCGACAATACATGATGATTTTGCAAATGCTCCACCACCTGCCGCAGATTTTCTACACCATAAACAGTAAGCCCCTTAACCAACAAGGCCTCCTGTACATTCTCCCTGGAAATAAACACTCCCTTAAGCCCCATATCCAAAGCCTTGATAGCCATAGGCAGAACGCCCCGCACTGGACGACACCGCCCCTCTAGGGACAACTCCCCAATAAAAGCATAATTACCAATGCTTTCACTGCCAATTATGCCATCTGCAGCTAGCAGAGCAATAGCAATAGGTAAATCCAAACCAGCACTTTCCTTGCGAATAGCCGCTGGAGCCAGATTCACAGTAACCCTTTCCTGATGCATCATAATACCGCTATTGCGAATAGCAGTCCTAACCCTTTCCTTGGCCTCCCGCACCAGGGTATCCGGCATCCCAACCATTTCAAACCCCGGCAGACCATTAGCCGCATCCACCTCCACATCAATCAATAGCCCATCTACCCCCATAGTAGCTGCACCATATGTCCTTGCGTACATATTATCACCCCTTAGCAATATTCCTGTTATTCAAAATTATATTGCTTTTATCTGGTAATGTAAAGAAAAATTGAAAGTAATATCGCATATTTTATTTATTATTTTAATATTAATATACATATATATTAAAAAGTCCCCATAAGCTAGATTGACTAACTTACGAGGACTTTCATTCCGCATAGCGGTATTATTTTATTTTACAGCTTTCAACCTGCTTACACATTAATTTCAGCAGTCATGCCCAACTCTTCTTTATGGGCATCCAAAACAGGCTGAACCACGTTCTTGATGAACTTTTCTACCTGAATAGGAGAACGTCCCACATATCTGGAAGGCTCCATGGTTTTCTGCAGTTCCTCCAAGGTAAGATTAAACTCTGGATCAGCAGCAATAAGCTCTAACAGGTTGTTGTCCTTGCCCTGCTGCTTAACATTCTTGCCTGCTTCCATGGAAAGGGTACGAATCTTCTCATGAAGCTCCTGACGGTTGCCACCGTTCTTAACAGCATCCATCATAATATTCTCAGTAGCCATGAAAGGAAGCTCTGCCATCATATGCTTAGTAATAACCTTGTCATAAACCACCAAGCCGTCTACAACGTTCAGGCACAAATCCAAAATACCATCAATAGCCAGGAAGCCCTCTGGAATGGACAGACGCTTGTTAGCAGAATCATCCAGTGTTCTCTCAAACCACTGAGTAGCAGAGGTAATGGCAGGATTCAAAGCATCAATCATCACATATCTGGACAGGGAAGCAATACGCTCACTGCGCATTGGATTTCTCTTGTATGCCATAGCAGAAGAACCAATCTGATTCTTCTCAAATGGCTCCTCTACCTCCTTCAAATGCTGCAGGAGGCGAATATCGTTGGACAATTTGTGAGCGCTGGCGGCAATACCTGCCAGAATATTAGCAACTCTGGTGTCTACCTTTCTGGAATAGGTCTGACCGGAAACAGCATAGCACTCCTTGAAGCCCATTTTCGCAGCAATAGATGGATCAATCTTATCAATGGTTTCCTGATCGCCATCAAAGAGCTCCAGGAAGCTGGCCTGAGTACCGGTAGTACCCTTGGAGCCTAATAGCTTCAAGCTGTCCTTAACATACTCCAAATCCTCCAGATCCATGATAAACTCCTGAGCCCACAGGGTAGCACGCTTACCTACAGTAGTAGGCTGGGCTGGCTGGAAATGAGTAAAGGCCAAGGTAGGCAGATCCTTGTATTTATCTGCAAACTTAGCCAGTTCAGCAATTACATTAACCAATTTCTTCTGAACTAGCTCCAATGCCTCACGCATAATGATAATATCAGTATTATCACCAACATAGCAGGAAGTAGCACCAAGATGAATAATGCCGGCTGCTTTTGGGCAGAGCTGGCCATAAGCGTAAACATGGCTCATAACATCATGACGAACCAGCTTTTCTCTAGCCTTTGCCACATCGTAATTGATTTCATCAACATGAGCCTTCATCTCATCAATCTGCTCCTGAGAAATAACAGGCTTGCCATTCTCAGAAAGACCTAATTCCATTTCTGTCTCAGCCAAAGCAATCCACAATTTTCTCCAGGTTGTAAATTTCTTATCCTGAGAGAAAATATACTGCATTTCCTTGCTGGCATAACGCTCTGATAAAGGACTGGTATATCTGTCTGTGTTCATAATCAACTTCCTTTTCTAATCATTCTAGTCAAGGCAAATTACCTTTTAATGATATTTTATCAAAGAAATATGGCCTTGTCCATTATAACACCTACATTGAAGAAATTTATCATACTTAAAATTCCCTCCATCTGTAGATTAAATACCTCATAGGAACTTATTCTATGGCACAAAGACTACCTTTTTATTCATAATGCACATAACCGGTTCATCATAAACATTTCTTGCCGGTGCAAAGCTATAGGTATAAGCCGCTTTAACCGCAGCCTTATCCAGTTGACTAATACCAGAGCTTCCTGCTATATCCACATTGGTTACTGTTCCATCAGCTGATACCGTCAAACGCAATACCACCGTACCACCGATGCCCTGATCCTGCAAATCCTCAGGATAAACGGGATTGCTGCCTCCCAGAAAACGTGGCGGAACCTTGGCCACCTTGGCCGCTCCTTCATCTCGCCCGCTGCCATGGCCAGTGCCATTACCACTGCCCGCACCATCGCCATTGCCTGTACCGCTGCCACTGCCATTACCATAGCCTTGACCAATACCTTGACCGGTACCAGAGCCAGCTCCACCTAAGGAAGCCACCCCACCATTACTACCCTTATCAGAAACATTCTCAGCCTGATGTTCTTGGCGATATTGCTGCTGCTTTTCTGGTTCCTTGGTGTATTCCTCAGCTATTTCCGGCAATTTTTTTGTCTCAACATTAAAGGTAACAGCCTCACCCCCTGAGTCTATAGGTGAATCCACAGACGGAGGGCTGGCTCCGCCGCCACCGCCTCCATCACTCAAATCCACAGCCTCGTAGATATCGACATCTATATTATGAGGCACCTCAGGGGAAACTCTAGTAAAAAGTCCTGTTAAGCAGATGATGACAAAAATAATCAGATGCAGCACAGCAGAGATACTATAGGCCTTGTATTTATCCTTTTGCCCCTGTACCATCATTGCCTCCCGCTATCTGCCGCCAGAGCTATTTTGCTAATACCAGCACCCTTTAATTTATCCAGCAAACCTATAACCATACCATAATCCATATTCTGGTCTGCCCGCAGCACCACTGCAAAACGTGGATTGCGCTTTTGTTCTCTGGCCGCCTGATTTAACAGGGCTGCTTCCTCTATCTGCTTATCCTCCAGCCAAAGGGAGCCATCTGCCTTCAAAGTAATCAAATAGGTCACTTTCATTTCAGTTTCTGCATGACTGGCCTGAGGCAGATTGACATTTACAGTTTTGATATTTACCATGTACAAAGTACTCATCATAAAAAATACCAGCAGAAAAAACATAATATCTATCATAGGTATGATATTTACCTCTGGCTTAGTCATGGAACGACGCTCCCGCAACCTCATACTGCCTCACCTGCTCCCATAAACCCGGCCAGTTGTTTTTCCTTAGCCTCTGCCATGGAAAAGCATTGCTCCATATCTGTAATGATATTATCCAGCCTCTGGGTAAAATAGGCATGAATTGCCAAGGAGATAATGGCTACACACAAGCCGAAGGCTGTAGCAATCAAAGCCTCCCCTACGCCGCCAGTAATAGCTGTGGCCTGACCTGATTCCAAATTAAAGACACTAAAGGCAGAAATCATACCGCTAATAGTTCCTAACAATCCCAACAAGGGCGCCATGGTGACAATGACATTCAGGTAGTATAAACGCTGTTTTAGCTTGGAAAGGGCAATGCCTGATTGCACCTCCATAAAGCTGTACATACTGCCTCTGCCAGCTAGAGGACAAGCCTCTGCCAAAATACCCGCCAGCAAACCTTTCGATTTTTTTGCTAACAAGATAGCTGCTGGGATGTCTCCCTGGGACAAATGCTGAGAAAATTTCCTAGCAAAATCTCGGCCAGAATCCTCCCGCCTAAAATACTGCCATCTTTCCACCCCAATAGCTATGACCATAAAGGAGCATAACAGCAACACATACATAATTGCTCCGCCCTTGTGAAAAAACTCCATACCTGTTGTGATTGATTCCATAAGATGTAAATTTTCTCCTTTCCACAGAAATAAGAATAGTGCAGCAGCCTATTTGCTTCCAAACAAGCCACTACACTCCAAATACCATATATCAATAGAAAGATAAGGCCCTCTGCTGCTTCGTCAGCTTGGCCTGCCAATCCGCAAAATTCGTTGGTACAAATTCATGTACCAACCATTGTGGCTTGATTTCTGCCACTATTTTCTTGACCGCTCCTGTACCAAAGGGCTGATGCCTATCCACATCCAGCACATAATTCATCAACTCCCCTGATGATATATTATATTCTGGTACTGGATGCCTTTGCCGTTGCTCTTCTGTGAACCTGCCGGATAAGGATTGATGCAGGTGAATACCATAGATTTTATCTGCCAAATCCCCCAGCTTGGCCACTACCTGCAAAATATAATCAATTCCCTGTTGCTCATTTTGCAAATGGACATTGGTATTCATCAAATGGCCTGTGTCCAACATAAGACCACAAGCATGGTTTGTGCCTATCAATAGCTCCCTTGCCAGCTCTGGCTCTAATAAGGTCATACCTGGCCACCAAAGGTTTTCATACAATAAAGGTATATCCTCTGGCAGACAGAGTGTCAAATTATTGATAAATTCTAACACAGCCTCTATTACCTGAGCTGAATTATAGGCAAACTGCCGACAACGGACCTCACTGCTGCGAGCCTGAGCTACATGAAAAACCACATATTCAGCGCCGCATTCAGCTGCCTGCTGGAAATTCCTTTGCCAGCTATTCAGCCAGGCCTCAGAAGATGTACCAAATACGGCCTCCACAGTAGAAAGAGAACCATATTCCTTCCTTAGCGCTTCTTCATTACCTCGCCAAAAATCCAGCCAACTGGGCCAAAACCAAAGATGAAAACCACGTATCATCTCTGGAGTATGAAAGCTCCTATCCCAAGGCCCACAGCACATAAATTCAATGCCATCCAAATGATGAGCTTGCAAGAAATTTTGTAATCTCTCTTGACTGCCCCCCAGCAGTCCCTCAGTATCGGTAGGATCATTGGACAAATTCACCAATTGCAGCATAGCAAAATCCCCTTTATGGGCAAGATATGAAAACGTCAACTGCTCCATATCCTGCCGTTGCTAACATGAAAAAGGAATTAGAAAGTCAGGTTAAAGCCAACCTGATAGAAACGACCAGCACAAGGATAGTATCCGTTATATGGAGAATAACCATTTTCATAGTATTCCTGATTAGTCAGATTATTTACCTTGAAATAGGTAGTCAGCTGATTATTAACCTCATAGCTAAGGTTGAAATCCCAAATATTATAGCTGCTATTGCCGTTGTAATACTTGGCCTCCAAACCACTGCCAATGGTGCCCAGCAGATTTGCCTTCCAAGCACCGCTATTGTAATGCAGACCTATTTTATAGCCATTTGGCTGAAGATTGTTTTCATAAACCATGCCAGAACCATCATTCATATTGATTTCCCGCTTGATATAGGAATACCCCAGATCGTAGCTCCACATAGGGCTTAATTCTTGCTTAAAGGAAAGCTCCATGCCAGTGCGCTTCTCCTTATCTACATTGCGGGAAAACGTCAAAAAGGCCGATGGATCATATACCCACCTGATGGCATCATTCAACTCAGCAATAAAGAAGGAAATACCTGCACTGGTATTTTCATCAAAATTGTGATCCATGCCAATGGTAGCAGTATAACCAGTTTCAGGGCTTAAATTAGGATTACCAATCATCCAGACATTGTTATAATACAAATCATCTGTAGTAGGTGCTCTAAATACCCTGCCCCAGGAAGCATATACATGAGTATCCTTATCCGCCAAATAATTCAAAGCAATTTTAGGAGACCAATGTGTTCCAAATTCACTGTGATGATCCATGCGAACACCAGGTACCATGGTCCATTTATCTGCTATTTTCCAAGAATCCTGCACATATATTGCTTCCTTGGTTACTCTCTTGTCCTTATAATTGCCACCTGCAGTACTGATATTTTCAGCTCTCCCTTGGTGCCACTCAGCGCCAGCTGCCAATGTGTGATTATCATTAAGCTTCCAGCCATCCTGATAATCAAGGCCTATAGTTCTATTAGCAAAACCACCCTGCTGATAAAGATTCTTGTCATTATAGAACCATCTAACATAGGCTGGCACTGCAGTATTCTCCTTGAAATGATAGGTCACTGCATAATTGTTAAAATTCTCCCGCAAACGAGGATCTGATATCGCGGCAGAGGTTGTCCCCAAACATTTATACTGACCTGCATCCACAGATTTATGAGCATAATACAAGGTCAGTGAATTAGCCTCAGAGAAACGGTTATTCAATTTCATAGAAAAACTGTTGTTGTTATAATCACTGTTTTCCATGGTAGGGCTGCTGCCGTCAAATTTGTAATCAAAATGACCTCTTCGCTGAATACCACCGGTTATAAACCAGCTAAAATCATTTTCCTTGCCCTGAGTGCTAATCTCATAGTTATGAGTTCCCCAAGAACCTGTATTCATATCAATCTTTGTCTGGTTCTTATATACCTTCTTGGTAATAATATTGATTACGCCACCTACAGCATCACTGCCGTAAAGAGCACTGCTGCCACCCTTGATAATCTCAATGCGCTGAATATTCTCCATGGTTGGGAGCATATTCATATCTGCACTAAATTTGCCGCTGCCTGCTCCCTGATCATCATTTAATCTCTGGCCATCCACCATGATAACCACTCTGTCATCACCATTGATGCGGACATACTGCCTCTCACCGCCAGCTTGGCGCACTACAGATACACCGTTTACATGACCAATAGCCTCATCCAGGCTGGCAAAATGATTGGCTGCAATCTCCTTAGCAGTAATTACAGCCACATTAGCAGGAGTTTCCATGGTCTTGCTGGGCATACGCTCAGCAGTTACAATGGTATCATCCATATCATAGACATCTGCCCCCCCCTGACTGTACATCAACATTTTCCGCTGCCAGTGCTCCGCTACTGCCAGCCATAAGTGCCAGAGTAATACCAATTGTCACCCATCTTTTTCTTCTCATTGTTTCTCTCCTTTATTTCTACAAAACCTTCACCGCTGAGAGGTACAAAAAAACCATCTGTTTTGAGCAAACAGATGGTTAAACCGCAATCTAAACAAAAATCATGGCTGCGCATCCCCTACCCATCGCTCGCAGGTACAAGCAGATAAAAATCTGCTAACGGTGACGATCAAACAGGCAATTCTCCTGACTCGACTTCATCGCTTTGCACGCCTTCCCAGGATTGCTCCCAGTGACATATATGTGCATCACTCAATCTTACAGTGGCGGGACCGTTCCAGCTTTTCACTGGATTCTTTATTAAGTCTGATAAACAGACACCTGTCCGTACATATTAAACTCCCATAATTATACAATTATGGACAAAATTTGTCAAACAAATCCCCTTAATCTAAACTTCCCTTGACTATATCTACACCCTCATCAAATAGAGCCTTGCTTTTTCAATTCAAAGTATTTGCTGCCAACATTCCTGCCAGCACAGCTCCAATACCCAGGCATACATTACCAGCCACATTCATAATGGAGGATAAAATATGCTGATTCTGAATCAGACTAACCGTTTCCATGCTAAAGGAGGAAAAGGTGGTAAAGCCCCCTAGAAAGCCTACTAACAGCAAAAGCCGTATATGCTCTGGCACTGCCATCCCCCTATTGAGAAAGCAGAACATAGCAAAGCCCATAAGAAAGCTGCCAATAATATTAGCTGTAAAGGTGCCAAAAGGAAAATTTCCTCCCACCTGATGGCCAATAAATGTAGTTACCAGATAACGGCTGACAGCCCCTAAGCCGCCGCCTAGAAAAACCAACAAGGGATTCCATAGCATTTCAGACATTAGCCCTGCTCCTGCAGCTTACGGAAGTTTTTGATAATAACAATAGGAGTTTTCTGAGAAGCATTACCAAATGGATTATCAATCAGCAATCTGGCAGCTCTTTCCCCATCCAAGCCCTCAGTAGCGCCTACCACGCGGGAACGCTTCAGATCGTTTACATCGGCAATCAAACCGCCAAAACAGCCCAGACGCTTCTTCAACTTCTCCACTACCTCATTAGGATTCTTTGGACCATAAACAATATGCTTGTCAAATGGAGGCATAGTACCAGTAACATCATCAATCAGAGCAGTCTGCTCACCGCCCCATTTGTAGAAAAGGCCATTCATGCCAACCAGCTTGCCCAGGAAGCCCAGCACCAAGGCACCAGCTACCCGCCATTTACCCTCTACATCCATCAGGGACTGCATACCATGAGGGCTGGCCAGAGAACCATAATCAGGAATAAAACGACAGCACAGTCTAGCTACACGGGTAATCTTCAAATCCTCTGGACGAACAGCTCTCCCCTGAGTAATAGCTACAACGCTTTCTGCTACAGAAATAACATCATCTGGGCCAATCTTACCCTTGGTATAACGCTCAACCTCGTCAATAATATCATCCTTATCAGTCAGGATACGGGTTGGAACTGGAATCAAATCTATCTTTATCTCACTCATTGCTGCAACCTCCCATTAATCCTTTACCAGCTCTACGCCAAGCAGATTAGCTACTTCGGCAGCAGGCACTTCAATACGAACCTGACGATAGTGGCATGGCATACGGCCAGTCTCCAGCCAAATCAGCTGGAAATTGAAATCTGGCATATGAGCCACAGCCTCTTTCAAGCTCATGCCCTTTCTAGCTGTAAGACGAACCTGAGCACGAATAGCAGCCTTATCCAAGCCGCCCTTATAACCCTTGGCCTGAATGATATAAGCCTCGAAATAATCATCCTCACGAGGTACACCTACCAGCTCAGCATGGCCCCTGGTTTCCAGACCATCATACTGCTCATAAGGCAGCTGAGGCCGGACAAAGGCATCCATAATGGTAGCACACTGCTTGCCCTGATTCTCAAAGCCAATGTCAGTTGTCAGCACCATGCTGTTATCAGTAATCTCCTCAGCCTTAAAGGCAGTACGGCTATCTACCAATGGTACAATAATCTCCGTACCAGCATGGCAGAGATACAGCTTTACCAGCAGACACAAAACAACTACTATGACAGCCAGCCACAGCAGACAACTTCCCAAAGTAAATGTACACATAAAAATTTCCTCCCATGAATCTATAAATACAAATTAATAAAACACAGCATATCTTATTCCAATGCCTTTTGCAATCTTTCATAATATTTAGCTGGCAATCTGGTAATATGTCCAGTTTCCATGCTGGTAAATACATTCTGAGTACGCCCTGTTACCAGCAGCAGATTATCAGATTTCCGCAACACCCGATAGGTAAAGGCCATCTTAGCCTTGGTCAAAGCCTCCGGAGTAGTTTCTATCAACAGCTCATCATCAAAACGAGCAGAATTCATATATTTGGCGCTAACCTCTGTAATAGGAAATACATAGCCATCATCCATCATTTCTGTAAGAGTAATACCTGCTGCCCGGAGAAATTCTACTCTGCCGATTTCAAACCAGCGGATATAGTTGGCATGATGCACTACAGCCATAGCATCTGTATCATAAAAATTAACCTTGTGGATTGCTGTCGTAACCATATTCCAGCCTCCTTCTATTCAAAAAATACATATTTTCAATAACCTTTACACTATAAATCTATTATGGCAAAAAGTCAAGAATTACCCGAAATTAATCCCCCTAACCCTAGATAAATAGTAAAAAAACCATCCTTTAATATACAAAAGCGCCGTAGATTCTTATCAAATCTACGGCGTTGCAGAATCATATAAAAATTAATGTGCTACATCTACAGGCTTTACCTTGAAATAAATAACCAACATAATGACTACCATAATGCCCAAAGCAGTAGCCAACCCCAGCCAGCCATTTTTGGTGAAGCCATCTACCAGATAGCCCATAAAGCTAGCTGTGGAAACCATAGCCACATATGGTATCTGAGTATTGACATGGTCAATATGACTGCACTGTGCACCAGCAGAAGCCAAAATAGTGGTATCAGAAATTGGTGAAGCATGGTCACCGCCTACTGCACCAGAGAGAACTGCTGCTACAGTCAATACCAGCAGGCTTGGATCACCGTTGCCAATAACGGCAATAGCAATAGGAATCAGAATACCAAAGGTACCCCAGGAAGTACCAGTAGCAAAAGCCAGTACAATAGCCACCAGGAAGAAAATAGCTGGCAGGAATACCAGTACATCCACATTGGCGCTAACCAAATTGCCTACATAGCCACCCAGATTCAAATACTTGTCGCTGCAGATGCCGGACAAGGTCCAAGCAAAGCAGAGAATCAAATTGGCAGGAGTCATAGCCTTAAAGCCCTGAGCAAAGGTCTCACAGAAGGAGCTGAAGGTAATAACCCGGCGAGGCAGATACAGCAAAGCTGTAAAAACAAAGGCAATAAAGGAACCAAATACCAGAGACTTGCTGGAATCACAATCTGCAAAGGCCTGCTGAATAGAAGCTCCCTCATTTATACCGCCAGTGTACAGCATACCATAGACACAGGCGCCTATCAGCACTAACAAAGGCAATACCAAATCAATAATCTTGCCATTACCCTCTACATGGGCTTCCTCACTGTCTCTGTACTCCTCAGGTACAATAAAATGTTCCTGATTTCTCTTAACGTATTTGGCCATAGCAAATACATCTCGCTGGGACCAGATAATGAACAGCATAAACAAAACAGTCATCCAAGCATAAAGGTTAAATGGAATAGTCTGCAAAAACAGGCTAAAGCCATCCAGCTCGCTGCCCTCTGGCAGAGAGGAACCTACAGCCGCTGCCCAGCTGGACACTGGCGCCAAAATACATACAGGAGCTGCTGTAGCATCAATGATATAGGCCAGCTTGGCTCTGGAAATCTTGAACCTATCTGTAATAGGGCGCATAACAGTACCAACTGTAAGACAATTGAAATAGTCATCAATAAAAATAACCACACCCAGCAAAGCAGTCAACAGCATGGAACTGCGGCGTCCGCTAATATTACGGGCTGCCCATTCACCATAGGCTCTGGTTGCACCAGAGCGGGTAATAGCCGCCACCAGAATACCCAAAATAACCAGGAAAATCAAAATATTGATATTTCCCCCTACCTTGTCTGCCATAACCTCAAACAAGGTCATAATTGCATTCAGCACACTGAAATCTGTGTACATCAAGGCTCCGGAAAAAATACCGATAAGTAATGACATGTACACCTCTTTGGTTGCCAAGGCCAAAACAATGGTAATAACCGGAGGCAATACTGACCAAACAGTTTCCGCCATAAAAAAAATCCCCACTTTCTTGCATATAATAACTGACTTATGTATTGTATAGCAAAAAAGTATATTTAACAAGTCATTTGTGATATTTTTGTAAGTATACTTAATGTATACTTACTGCCCGGAACACATTGGTATCAGCCCGGTGTCTGGATTTGGAGTATTCAAAGGGCCTGCCATCACTGAGAAAAGCCACCTGGGCCACCTGCAGCACTGGCATTACACCTTCGATTTGCAACCACTGCTTCTCTTCCTCCGTAGGCATATCCGCGCTGACAGTACGATGGGCAGACTGAATCTGCAGCTTAAGTACATCCTCAATATGATTATAAATAGAGTTCTCCAGCACGTCCATCTTAACCCCGGGAATTACCTCTATAGGCATCTGAGTATATTCCACATTACTAGGCTTGCCATCCAAAAAACGCACCCGAACAATATCGTAGACAAAATCATCCACGCCGATTTTCAACTTTTCTGCAATTTTCTCAGTAGGATGAATAATTTCAAACCGCTTCACCTCAGTACGCATATCATGGCCTTCATTATTTTTGGAAAAGCCCTGAAACTGGCCACACATGCCTACATTTTCCACATCCTCCTCCTGCACTCCCTTCACAAAGGTGCCGGAGCCACGGCGCTTTACTACCAATCCCTGCTTAACCAGCTCATCCACAGCCCTTTTAACAGTGATTCTACTAACGCCATATTGAGCACACATTTCCTTTTCCAAAGCCAGCTGACTGCCTGGCTCATATTTGCCACTAGCAATATCGTTATAGATATCCCTAGCTATTTCTTCATATTTATTCATACTCATCCCTCTATTGCAAATCCACTTTGCTTCTATGTATCAAATTCCTAGAAGTAAATTATAACCCCTAGATTATTCAAAGAAAATGATTTTTTCATTTTCTTTCAATGGG
>SAMEA3663090__coassemble_229_pt1 | contig 22254 bp, 17 predicted proteins | sample SAMEA3663090__metabat2_low_PE_027 | metagenome-assembled genome bin SAMEA3663090 (sample SAMEA3663090) | pig gut metagenome | biome: pig gut; feature: pig-associated habitat; material: faeces | place: France | collected 2012 | reverse complement strand
GTGGCACTCTCTATCATTACGGCCTCTGTGAATTGGCTCAGCGACAAGCGGTATTAATGCGTAAGGCTAAACCATCAGATAGGGCCATTAAGTCGGACAGAGCAAAAGTCGTTATGACCGCAGGCTGTATTTCGAGAATCCACTGACATAACGACTTTCAGTTACAATATTTGAGTAGATAGGCAATTCGGCAAATCAGAATTTGCAAAAATAATATTGACAACCACTCACAGCTGTGCTATTCTAAATCCATCAGTTGCGTGCACGTGAACACGCAACACAAAGACCTACTGGGGTGTAGGTGCAAATTGTGTATCAAAAAAGGAGAGTTCATCATGTCTATTACCAACATTCCAAATGTAAAATGCGGTATTATTTCTGTAAGCCGTGACTGCTTTATTATTTCCCTTTCTGAAAACCGTCGCAAGGCCATTGTAGAAAGCTACAGTAAAAAATATGGTGATTTGTACGAAGTAAAAAAGACCATTGAAAATGAATGCGACATGCTGGAGGCTGTAAAAGAAGCCAAGGATGCTGGCTGCAACGCTCTAGTAGTATTCTTGGGAAACTTTGGCCCAGAAACTCCAGAAACTCTGGTGGCTAAAGAATTTGACGGCCCTGTTATGTATGTAGCTGCCGCTGAGGAAACCGGCAAAAACCTGATTAACGGCCGTGGCGATGCTTATTGTGGCGTGTTGAACTGCTCCTACAATCTAGGCCTTAGACATCTCAAGGCATTTATTCCAGAATATCCTGTTGGCACCGCTGACGAAATTGCCGACATGATTGCTGAATTTCAGCCGGTAGCACGTACTTTGCTAGGTCTGCAGGGCCTCAAAATCATCACCTTTGGCCCTCGTCCACAGGATTTCTTCGCCTGCAATGCTCCTATTGCACCCCTTTATGACATTGGGGTAGAAATTGAGGAAAACTCCGAGCTGGATTTACTGGTTTCCTACAAAGAACATCAGGATGATCCACGTATCAAGGATATTGTAGAGGACATGGCCAAGGAACTTGGCACTGAGGGCAACCCTTACCCAGATTTATTGCCACGTATGGCTCAGTATGAACTGACTCTCCTAGATTGGATGGAAGCTCACAAAGGTGCCCGCAAATATGTAGCCTTTGCTAACAAGTGCTGGCCAGCCTTCCCAAGCCAGTTCGGCTTTGAGCCTTGCTATGTAAATAGCCGTCTCGTTTCCAGAGGTATTCCTGTTGCCTGTGAGGTAGATATCTATGGTGCGCTTTCTGAATACATGGGCATCTGCATTTCCGGTGACACTGTTACCCTGCTGGATATCAACAATTCCGTACCAAAGGATATGTTTGAAAAGCATATCAAGGGTATCAAAAACTACACCGTTGAAGACACCTTCATGGGCTTCCACTGTGGCAACACTCCTCTGTGCAAGCTGAAGAAAGGTGGCGTAAAGTATCAGCTGATTCAGAACCGTCTGCTGGAAAATGGCGGTACTCCTGATATTACCCGTGGCACCCTGGAGGGCGATATAGATGCAGGTGAAATTACCTTCTATCGTCTCCAGAGCACTGCTGATGGCAAACTTCGTGCTTATATTGCCGAGGGTGAGGTACTGCCTGTTGCTACTGGATCCTTTGGTGGCATTGGCGTATTCGCTATCCCAGAGATGGGCCGTTTCTACCGTCATGTATTGATTGAGAAACGCTATCCACATCATGGTGCTGTAGCCTTTGGTCACTATGGCAAGGTAATCTTTGATGTTCTCCGCCAGTTAGGCGTAGAGGATATTGCATTCAACCAGCCAAAGGGTATGCTTTATGCTTCTGAAAACCCTTTTGTTGATTAAATAAATCTTCCCCTCTTTATAACCCTTGCGTTATAACTACCATTTTCCCTTATACTGTAAGCTAAGAGAACGGCTCCCCCAAAGTCGTTCTTTTAGTTTGCAAAAACTGAACTTAGGCACCAAAAAAGAGCTGCTCCCTAAGGAACAGCTCAAAATTCTACACCAGTGCAGAGCGATATTTATTCAGCAAATAATCACAGTAAGTTTTGTCGCGAATAGCCTTGGTTACATCATCATTTAGTCCCTTGGCTAAAAGCAAGGCATAGAGCTTATTAATCGTCTCAATTCCGTATTTCTTTCCAATTTCTTTGCCAATTTCCCTACCCCGGGATTCGCCTCGGGATTCGACTCTATCCAATACCTCACACATATCCAATCCCTCCATTTTATCTAAGTCTGTAGAATATACTTCCATATAACGCTTATCATTGGTCAATACTGACATCAGCTTCAACAATCCGTCTGCATGACGAATTTTTTGTTTATTAGGTTGATATTCTTTCTTATTACAAATCTGTACAAAATAATCAGCGATGATTCTAAAATCACTAACAAATTTTCCTACCTGCTTGTCGGTTAATCTAGGCACATCTATTACATTGATTTTGTAATCACTAACAAATGCCCTCAATCGGGGAGGAATATCCAACGCATCATACAAACAGAGTGGCTTTTTCCAAGGTGTTTTGCCAAAATACAAAACCAAGGTTATGATAGGATAACGCTTATTCTTGACTCTGCGCTTCTGCCCTGTAATCTGACATGTTTGAAGCTCATCCTGATTCATTTCATCGCGATAGGCTGAACCATCATATCCCATGATTCGCAGAGGCATATCCGTGTCAATAGCCAGTTGATTTTCCACACCTATAAGTGCTAAACGTATGCAACACTTTTTATCAAGCCAATATTTTGCTACATCCCGTTCCTGTTCATGTATAGCAGAATCATCTGCTTTATACTGTGAATAAGTCTGGGCATCCATCAGGCTGTTTTCAGAAATTACTTCCTCCCCATCAAAAAGACAGCCATTGATAATATCTGCAAAAACATCATTGTACGCTTCAAAATTCTTTTGTGTAATGTCTTTTTCTCCCAAGGCCAACCCCCCCGCCCTCTCATATTATACCATAAAGCAAGTACAGATAATAGCACGACAATATTACCCAACAAAAAACTTTTACAAAAATAAGCAACAGACCTAAAATCTGTTGCCTATCGTGTTAATAAAACAGCTCAATAGCCTGAGGGACGGTTTCGATTTTCAAAGGCAGTTCTGGACCTATTTCTCCGTCCAAATCACTAACCAGCTCTGTGTCACAGCTTACCTCGTAGGTGGAAGCCTGACGGTAAATAACCTCCTTGCGGCCTGTTACATCCTTACCAGCCAAAAGCTCCGCCGTAATGGTCATAAGCTCTGCAATATTACACTGCTTCATCAAAAGCAAATCCAGCTTACCATCCTGCACACTGGCCTGTGTTACAGCATTCTTAAAGCTGGCTACTACACTGCTATTTACGATCAAAAACAAGAATGCCTTTTCGTGAATTTCCTCTCCATCTGCCTTGATAACCATATCCAGCGCCTTAAACTGGGGCAGGGTTTTCAGCCCTTGCACATAATAAGCCAGCTTACCGAAGGTATTTTTCAAGCGGGTATCAACCTCATGGGCAATGGAAGTAACCATCCCAGCACTTACCACATTAATGAAATATTTCTCTCCCACCTTGCCCAAATCCACAGGCATGGTTTTGCCCTGAGCTATCCTATCAAAATAATCCTCTGTATCCAACCGCATATAGGTAGCAAAATCATTAGATGTACCACTGCCAATAATTCCCACTGGCAGCTTCAGCTGTTCCTTCATTACCAGATTCACAATCTCATGAACTGTGCCATCTCCTCCAGCAGCAATAATCCCCTCAGGATCAGCCTCTCGGATAAACTCTGCCAAATCTGCATTCTCCGGGGTAGTACGATATGGAATCACCATACAGCCTCTGGACTGCAGCTTTTCAATAATGCTATCTAGATTGCTTTTAAATTTAGCCTTGCCAGATACTGGATTATACACCAACACTATTTTTTTCATCATACAGTCATCCCCTTCTCTATCAATCATTTTCTACCGTTTTGAATACACCAATTTTCCGCAGGAATCTAATGCTATAGCTGCCAATCATAGGAATGCGGGCAATATCCTCCTCCAGCATACCACCAATCATCAGCAATACCACCAGATACACCAGACAACCCACTGGCACAGAACCAAAGGTAGAAAGTACGTTGCTGCCCAGTTGAGCCATAGTCCAGTTATAGAACCCGTATACAGACACCGCCATAATTGCTGCTGCAAACACGGTTTTCATAAGCTGTAAAACCTCAATACGATAACCAATATAGCGATGAATAAAATACATATTGATAATGGCTGCCACACCCATATCCGCCGCTGTAGCCCAGGCTGCACCCATAATGCCAAGGTAAGGAATAGCAGTCAGACTCCAATTCAAAGCCACCTTGAAGCCAGCAGCAATAATCATATTAATCATAGGTATAGATGGATGTCCTAACCCCTGCAGCACCGCAGTAGATACCTGATGTAGTCCCAATAACACAATGCTGACAGAGGACACCAATACTGCAGGACCAGCTCCTGGTGCGTTGTAAATCAAGGTAGAAATAGGAGTTGCCAGCACAAAGACAATAACAAAGGCTGGGAAGCAGACAAAATTAGAAATGCGCACTCCGGAAGCAGTCTGACTAAAAACCAGCTTCTTATCCCCCAAGGCTCTTGCCTTGGAAATAGCCGGCACCAAGCTTACTGCCAGAGAAGCTGTCAAGATAGTAGCCAGATTTACCAATGGCACCGCCATACCAGTTAAATAACCAAACAGCTCAGTAGCCTCGTTGACACTATAGCCTGCTACCTCCAACCGCTGAGGCACAATGGCCAAATCCAGATTGGATACTACTGGCAGCATAATGCTGGCAGCAGAAACCGGCAGGGACAAAGCAAAAATTCTCTTGATAATGGTCCAAGTAGAGGACTGTTCTCCCTCAGCCAAAGGCTTAATATCAGAACCATATTCCGCCTTAATATCCTTTTCCAGCTTCCAATGGAAATACACCAGCACCAACAAACCTGTTACTGCACCAGCAAAAGCACCTAAGCTGGCACCAGCCGCTGCAAAATCCAAGCCCCAAGGCAGAAACAGACTGGCGAAGAGGATCATGGTAATAACCCGGAAAATCTGCTCTACAATCTGAGACACAGCCGTTGGCGTCATACGCTGCCAGCCCTGGAGATAACCTCTGGAGCTAGCCAGCAAAGTTACAAAGAAAATAGCCGGTGCCAAGGCCACTACAGACCAATAGGCACGAGGATCACGAATAAAATGCCAGTCAATAAGCCATTGCGCCCCAAAGTAGGTCAAGGCTGTAAAAATCAAGCCAGTTACCAGCATCAAGGACATGGATATTTTGAAAATCCGCTTAGCACCAAATATATCCTTTAGGGCTACCCGTTCTGCCGTAATGATAGAAATAGCTACTGGCACACCAGCCGTAGATACACTAAGGGCAAAAAAATAGATGGGAAAGGCCATCTGATAAAGACCAATACCCTCGCCCCCCAGAATTCTGGAAACAAAAATCCAATTCAGAGAGCCAATAACCTTTACTACCACACCAGCCACCGTAAGTATCAACGTACCCTTTAAAAAGGATTCTCCCTTGCTGGATTTCTTCTGTTCATTATTGTCATTCATTGAAAGCTCCACCGCCTTTTCGGTCCAATCTGCAATATGCCCAATAGTAGATATATAAGCACCTGGTTATTTGCAAATCACGCCTAATCTAGCTATAATTATCTATAAGTGGTGTAAATTTACACACCACACCAATTTACATTATAACAGCAAAATTATACCACCTAATGGAAAACTCTGCAACCTTGACAGAGCCTGAAAGGAGTTCCAAATAAATGAGTGTTAATCTAATTGATTTTGATATGTCTGTAGGCCGCAGCAAGCCCCGTACCTTTAAGGGAATGCCCAATCAAAGCAACAGCTGCCCTTTTTGCAACACAGAGGCTCTTACCGGCATTATGGCCAAGGAAGGCAATATCATTCTCCTCAAAAATAAATACAATGTTATGGTGCCATCCAATCAGCTGGTACTTATTGAAACAGACCAGTGCCACAGTGATATTCCAGATTATTCTCAGGAGCATATGCGCCAGCTTACGCGCTTTGCTTTGCGGCATTGGCTCACTATGGTCAACTCCGAAATCTATCAGGCGGTGGTGCTTTTCAAAAACTTCGGACCGCTTTCCGGCGGTACAATCCGTCATCCCCATATGCAGATTATCGGTTTTCCGGAAGTCAATCCTGAGCTTATGTATGATCCTGCCGAATTTGAAGGCATACCTGTTCTACAGTACAATGGGGTAGATGTAAATATTGCCACTCAGCCTAGAGTAGGCTTTACGGAAATCAACATCCGCCTGCTGCCGGAGGCCTATTCTGACAAGGTTTCCTTTGGCAAGGACAAGGAGCAGACTCCTGCCCCATTTCCTCTGGTAAAGGCAATTTACACCTTTGCTGATTTTATCCAGGGAGCAGTAGCCTATCTCAAAGCAATTCATCAACGGGACAGCTTTAGCTACAACATTTTCTTCTACATCTATCAGGGACGGGTTCATGTACGGCTCATGCCCCGTTATCCAACCTCCCCTATCTTCATTGGCTACAATATCCATCTCAGCCCTACCAATCGGGAGCAAACCGCCCAGCAGCTGCGGGAAAGACTCCTGCCCCTTACCCAAAAATAATTTCATATTAGACCATACAAAAACGGAAGCCTGGCGACTTCCGTTTTTTTGTATAAGTAAATGTTTTACCTCGCCACATCTATAGGTAACAATTATCACCCTATTCGCCACATGTTAAATCAATCCCCGAATGAAGATAAAGAACAACAGCACCGGCAGTACATATTGCAAATAAGGCTTCAGCCAGCGGCCAATCTTCAACCCCTCACCAGTATTGGCTTCCTTGAGGTAATTGTCAAAGCCCCAGCCCCAGCGGGTAGTACAGAAAAGCAGATAAACCAAAGATCCAGCCGGCAAAAGTATATTGCTGACCAGGAAATCCTCACTGTCCAGCACACCTCTAGCCCCAATAATGGTCATATCACTCCAGATATTAAAGCCCAATACACAAGGCACACTGCCAAACAGAACCAAAATTCCGCCTAGAATTACTGCCTTGCCCCGCTTCCAGCCAAAGGTATCAATAAACAAGGCAATAATATTTTCAAAAACAGCCAATACTGTAGACAGGCTGGCAAAGGTCATAAACAGGAAAAACAAAGCACCCCAAATCTGTCCTCCAGCCATATTGACAAATACATTAGGCAGGGTAACAAAAATCAGCGATGGCCCTGCATCTGGCTGCAAACCAAAGGAAAAGCAGGCAGGAAAAATAATAACACCAGCCATAATAGCCACAAAGGTATCAAGAGCGCAAATCCGGGCTGCTTCCCCAGCCAAGGCTCTATCCTTAGACATATAACTGCCAAAAATCTCCATAGCCGCAATACCCAGAGACAAGGTAAAGAAAGCCTGATTCATGGCCGCAGTCAAAACATTGCCCAAGCCAACCTTCTCCACAGCCTCCCAGTTAGGCATCAAGAAGAATTTCATCCCCTCTGCCGCCTTATCCAAGGTAAGAGAATGAAAAGCCAAAACCAAAATCAATACCAGCAAGGCTCCCATCATAATCTTAGTTACCCGCTCCAAGCCCTTTTGCAAACCAAAGCTGCAGATAAAAAAGCCAAAAACCACGGTTAAAACTGTCCAAAAGCCCATATATACAGGATCTGCCAACACATTGCCAAAAACATTGCCTACAGCCTCTACAGACATACCGCTGGCAAATTCTCCCGTAAGAAATTTGAAGAAATAGGCCGTCATCCAGCCAGATACCGTGGTATAGTACAGCATCAGCATAACACAGCCCAGCAAGGCCGCCCAGCCATGAAGAGTCCACAGGCCATTGTCAGGCTTCAAGGTTCTATAGGCACTAACCGCACTTTTGCGGCTGCCTCTGCCTACCGCCAGCTCCATAGTCAGCACTGGCAGTCCCATAACCACCAAAAACAACAAATAAAATAATACGAAGAAACCACCGCCATTTTCCCCTGTAATAAAAGGAAAACGCCATACATTGCCAATACCAATAGCACATCCTGCACTAACCAGAATAAATCCCAGCCGTGAGTTAAAAGATTCCCGTGCCATGTCCAATCCCCCTAATTTCAAGATTTACAAGTTTACAGGAAAACATTTTAACATATGAACATACTATTATGCAATAAAAACATGATGACAATATCCAGACAGCTTCCTGCCTGTATATTATCATCATGTCCTAATAGTTACATATTTAATTCAATATCCTTGGAAATATTTTCTCCGTTGGTATCAATAACCCTCTTATACCAGTAGAATGACTTCTTGGGACTGCGCTCAAGTGTCCCTTCTCCCTTGTTATTCTTATCCACATAGATAAAGCCATAACGCTTGTCCATTTCACCAGTGCTGGCAGAAACAATATCAATAGGCCCCCACGGACAATAGCCCAACAGGGTAACACCATCCAGCTCCACTGCCTTCTTCATCTCAGCAATGTGATTAGCAAAATATTCTATACGGGCATCATCATGAATCATACCATCAGCCTCAGGCTTCTCATGCAGACCGATACCATTCTCCACAATCATCATAGGCAGTTCATAACGCTCTTGCAGTACATTAAGGCTATAACGGATGCCTACAGGGTCAATCTGCCAGCCCCAATCATTAGCCTTGACAAATGGATTCTTTACCTCCCTGCCTACGTGGCGATGCTCATCTGAAGTAAATTCAGTTGCAAAGCTCATATAGTAAGAGAAGGCAATATAGTCCACCTGGCCTTCCTTAATAATTTTCAGATCCTCAGGCTCCATTTTGATTTCTGTGCCAAAACGCTCCCATTCCTTCAGAATATAGCTTGGATAATGTCCACGGCACTGTACATCAGCAAAAACGAATGTCCTATCCATTTCTTTCAACGCAGCAATCTGATCTAATGGCTTGGCACTAGCAGGATATACAGGGCACATAGCAATCATACAGCCAATATACATATCAGGATTGATGCAATGTCCTTCCTTAACAGCCAAGGCTGAGGCCACAAACTCATGATGTGCAGCCTGATACATAGCCTGATAGCGATCTTCACCTTCCTTATAGGTCAGACCGGAATCCTGAAAGGCATGATGCTCGCTCATAGCACCGATAACCTCACGCTGATTATTAATCTCATTGAAGGTCATCCAATACTTAACCTTGTTTTTATAACGCTCAAAGCAAGTGGTTGCAAAGCGTACAAAGAACTCAATCATGCGACGATCCCGCCAGCCGCCGTACTTTTTGGCAAGATGCAGAGGAATCTCAAAATGAGACAGGGTTACCACAGGCTCCATGCCATGCTTTAGCATCTCATCAAACAAATCATCATAGAATTGCAAGCCAGCCTCATTTGGCTCTAACTCATCTCCCTGGGGAAAAATACGAGTCCAAGCAATACTGGTACGGAAGCATTTAAAACCCATCTGAGCCAGAAGGGCAATATCCTGCTTATAACGATGATAAAAATCAATAGCCTCATGATTTGGATAATTTTTCCCTGGCAAAACACCATCTGTAATCTCCCGCTTCACATCGGGACTGCCGCCAGTCATCACATCAGCCACGCTAGGTCCTTTACCAGCTTCATTCCAAGCTCCCTCTGCCTGATGGGCGGCTATTGCACCGCCCCATAAAAAACCCTTTGGAAATGCCATATTTCTTTACTCCTTATTTGTTAGCCTTCTCAGACGGAGTATACTTCATCCACTTGTACTCTGCCTGTACTGGGAAATCCGAATCATCTACCGGATTCAGCCATGCATCTACACCCTTGCCGGCCCACAGATTGGCCATAACCATGCTAGGAGTTACAGGCAGATTGCCAACAGCCTTGTGTACTTCCTTGCCATCCACATACCAGGTAATAGCATCTGGCTCCCAATCAAAAGCATAAACATGGAAATCTTCAGAAGCATCAAAGCCCAGGTCACAGAGATATTCATGGCCGCCCTGACTATCAACATAATAATTAAACTGAACCTTTGTAGTATCCTTACCCAAGAACTCAATATCAATTTCATCCCACTGAGTCTTTGGCTCATCATAAGGACCAGTATAAGTAAAGAAAGAAGAAACGATACCATCACTCTTAGCTGGTTTCATACAAACCTCATATAATCCATAATGATATCTATTCTGAGTAAAAGTACGGAATTCAGCTCCAGAATAGTTTATGCCAGGAATTGACCAGCCTGGGCCATCCTCAACATCCAGATTCAGCTGCATACGCTTACTGTTAAAGGTCACATTATCCTTGTACCAATTAGTATCAAACACAGAGCCATTGCACCAGCCATGAGAAGCCTGAGCCTCCTTAGGCATTTTCTTAGCAAAATCAAAGAAAAAACCATTCTCAGGTGCTACCTTCTCTACAGTAGCACAATAAGGACTATCCGCAAAAGCCACACCAGCAGGAGCTAAAGATGCACCTATCCCCATAGCCATTACACCTGCAGCCACAACGCTAGCTATTTTCTTCATCTTCATAAAAATTCCCCCTCATACAAAAATTATTTCTTATTAATTTCCTTATATACATCAATCAGTTCCTGAGCCACCAGCTTAAAAGCCTCAGCACTCATCAGCTGATCCTCTGCATGCATAACCAAAAGGCAGGCTACAGCCTCTCCCTCAGCCTCTCGTCCCAAAAGCTCCAGATGAGAATCATGACCTTCAGAAAAAGAGACATCTCCTTTTTTGAGTAATTCTGCTGCCCGCTCATAGTCTTTATCCTTGGCAGCATGAATTGCCTCTATATAACAGCTGCGAGCTGTACCTACTGCAGAAATAATCTGGAATACCTGCATTTCTAGTTCTTCATTTTGTCCCATGTACTAATACTCCCTAAAACATATTCCTGTCAGCCTAGCCTTTTGCCAAACTGACAGGACCGTTACGCACAAATTTAGAAGTGGAAATCCACTTGGCCACGCCATACACGGCGAGTAAAATCAGCATTGCCAGAAGCATCATCTGTTGCGCTGGACCAACCATAGCACAGCTCTGCTTCAACATTTTTGGCAACAACATATTTGCCGCCAAAGGTCCAGCCAGTGGAGCCATCCAGCCACAGGCTGTCACAAGTGTCGCCAACCCAGCGTCCATGCTCCTTGTAATTGTGGTATCTGCCATAAAGGTGGAAGGAACCTGGATCATCCAGATTGGTCCACTTGTAGCTTACCTTGAGTGCTGTAGCATTGTTCTGATCATCTGCGTTGGTACGGCTGTAATCCGCCCACAGATACAGATTTGGAGCAAAGTTCTGCAGCATGCTGACCGTAAACATGCGATTGCCATTCTTCCAGATGGTAGGATAGTCAATTAAGCCGTCTGGATGAGTTGAATCTACTGGATGATAATACTCACCATAACCTACAGTGCTGCCTGTCTTCTCCACATTGGCCACTGCATAATGAGCCTGCAGCTGAGTACCATGGCCAACAGTACCGCCAATACCAATACCGCTGATGGCCAACTGATTGAACTCCTTCTTATTTGGCTTCCAATAGAATGCCTTGGCAGCCAAATCCTTGTCATTCAGTCTATAATTCAAGGTAAGTCCATCCATGTCCTCACCTACAGCCATCACCTGGAAGCCCAGGCCACGCCATTTGCGACCAATATCCAAGGAGAGCTTTTTATTAAGATTACCCTCAATCCAAAGGCGAGGATAGAATTTGCTATCAGCACGGCCAGCGCCAACGTAAATTGGATTCTTTGGATCATTGCCCTTATTAATCTCATCCTTAAAATTGCGATAGTTAGCGTATTTATGGTTAATCTCCCACTCAGTACAAACCTTCCAATCATCATTTACTTTGTAATTGGTTTTCAGACTCATATAATAACGATCATTGTCGTTTTGATCATCATAGCCTCGACTATTGTTATTTTCGTAACGAACCTGGCCAAAACCGCCAAATTCAAATCTATCTACAAAATTTTCCAGTTTTTTGATAGAGTTGGTGTTTTTCTTAACCTGTCTATCTACCTTCTTCAAGGTTTTCAGCTCGCCAGACAACTCCTGTCTTACACCATCAATCAAGGCATCATCAGCAAAGCTGCCACCCTTGTAGGCATTGGCAATAATCTGCGCCATCTCGTAACGCGTCATAGGCTCATCACCCTTGAAGGAACCATCTGGATAGCCCTCCAGTACGCCATCCTTGGACAGAACTTCCAAGGCGCTATATGCCCAATGTCCCTTAGGTACATCATTAAAAGCTTCCTCAGAAAGAGGTGCACTCTCCTCTGCCTCGGCTGCCATAGCCGTAGCTGTAGACATGCCTAATGCCAATGTTAATGTTAATGCCAATAATCTTTTATTCTTCATCATTATGCCTCCTCAGCAGCTTGCTGCTTTTCTTCTTCCTGCATACTTGCATCCATCTTTTTTACAAACGGCAGATAAACCAACACTGCCATGACCAAATTGATAATCTGAATTACGGCTCCCTGCCAGCCATCCAGTAGAAGGCCTGCAATAATAGGAGGCGTAGTCCAAGGTACCTGCACAGCACCCATTGGAGAAAGGAAACCTATCATCATGGCTGTATAAGTTATGATCAAAGCCAACAGAGGAACCAAAATAAATGGTACCAACAGGAATGGGTTAAATACGATTGGCAAACCAAAGATAATAGGTTCGTTAATATTGAAAATACCAGGAACAGTTGCCATCTTAATCAGAGAGGTCAGCTGCTCGGATTTGGCAACCATGTAGCTGGCAATAATCAAGCCCAGAGTCAAACCGCATCCACCGGATTTTACAAACACATCATTTACCTGCATGGTCATGAACTTAGCTGCTGGATTGTTCAGCAGGCTCTGTCCGGCATCCAAAAGTGCCTGATTATCCAAGGTATTAGCCATCATCATTGGAGTAGCTACACCATTTACAACATTAGGACCATGAATACCAGCCCAGAACAACAAGCTCTGAAGACCAACAATAACAGAACCACCTACCAGGGTATCAGTAAGACTCTGCAATGGAGTCTGAATCAGGCTGAAAACCAATTCTGGAGCAGTAGTCTGACCAGCGAAATGACACAGTCCCCAGATAACAGAAGCCAACAGAAAAATAAGGAAGCCAGGTGTCAAGGCCTCAAAGGCTCTTACTACACCGCCAGGAACTGCATCCGGCATTTTGATGCCGATGTGATTCTTTACACAGTAGCAATAAATCCAGCTGGTAGCAAAGGCTACCACCAAAGCAGTAATAATACCATTAGAGCCAGCCCAGTTCTTAGGAATAACATTGCCTACTACAGTACCATCATCCAATACTACTTCAGGAGGCATAATGATAACAAAGGCAGCCAGAGCCAGCCCCGCAGCAGTCATGCCATCCAGTCCCTCATTAGCCACATATTTGTAGGTTACACACAACACCACAATCAAGGCCAAAATATTAAAGGTACCACCACATACAGCAAATAATGGAGCTGCCCAATTCTCACCAAACAAACCACTCATCAGCTCATTCCAACCTGGAATAGGCAGACAGGCAACAAGCAGAAACAGTGAACCGCAAATAGTAAAAGGCGTGGTCATAATAAAACCATCCTTTACGGCCACAATTGCCTTTATTTGAGCAAAACGATTCATTACTTCAAGGAATCTGTTAAACATTTCCTCTCTCGACATATATACTCTCCTCCTACTAAAAAATAATTGCTTGTACCAGAACTCTCTCTGATTCAATCCCTTCGTACAATTCTAATATAACAAAAACATTATCCAGCCTCAATATTTCTGAAACACATCTAAACGATGTTACATTGATTAATTTCCTCTCTGTAACACTGATACAATAATCTGAAACAATAAAATACCCCCAGCCGCAGCCAGGGGTATAATAAAGAAATGAGGTTGCAAAATTAGAAGCTCCAAAGCATATTGGCATTCAGAGAATAGCCCTTCTGCTTGCCGGCCCAGCCGGATACGCCCAGGTCAAAGGAAACAGGGCTTGCTTTTGGTGCAATCAATACACCCAGCTCCAGCATGCCGCTGCTGCCCTTTACGGATGGGCTAGGAGTGCTGAAGCCATTGGCGGTAGCATGAGCTGCACCATCAAACTCATACTGCCATGCCAGGCCTGCATAGACACTGCGCACATCGCTGGTGCCATGGATATAGCGGAATCCGATGCGAGAACGCTTGGACTTTACGGAGCTGAAATCAAGGGTATCACCGTCAATATTTACAGAGGAACTGCCCTGATTGGTGTAGAACAGCTTGCCATACAAATCAATAGCATTGTCACCGCCCAGCTTCTGCAGCTTGCCGACACCAACATGAGCACCCCAATACTTGGCACTGTTGTCATAGCTTACATCATGACCAGCCCATACATTGCTGCTGCTGTAATCGCTGGTTACCTTACCATAACGCACAGAACCCTCATAGTAGAAGCCGTTATCGTTGGTCTGACGAGCCATCATGCCAATGCCATAATTCTGAGCAGTACCGGAGCCGGTAGTGCCATCATCCAGATAGGAATCATAATTGCCACGGCCATACTCAAACATCGGGCCAAAGAGCAGCTTGCCACTGCCATTCTTTACTTCCTTGGCAAAACCAATATTGAAGTTGGAACCCTTTACATCGACATGAGAGCCGGACTCCTGACGCATGCTGCCATAATTTGCAGCTGCATAAGGAACCATGGAACGGCCGGAATCACCAGAATCCTTGGCATCCTGTACAGCCTGCGCTGCATTGGTGAAACCAGCATTAGCCAGCAAATCAGCACCGCTTGCCACCATAGCCAGAGTGGCCATCTGAGTCTCAACATAAGACTTAGACTGTTCACGAATTTTTGTACCATTAGCCTTTGTAACAATCTTGTTCCCTTCTGCCTTTGACTCATAAGAAGTATTAAACAATGCCGTGTTTTCTTCATTTACAGTAGTCTTGAATACTTCGCCCAGGCTTTTACCATTACCTGATTTATCTTTGATAGTTCCGTTAACGGTTAATGCTGTACCTGGAGTAATAGATGTAATCTTTATGTCATTTACATTAATATTAGTTACATTCAAACTACCATTGCCAGCAATATTCAGACTACCAGTAGTCATAGTTCCTACAGTAGAATCTCCATTATTCAGGGTAACATCATTTGCGTTAACTTTGGTTGCACTAATACTGCCAGCCACTATACTGCCAGCCACTATACTGCCAGCCACTATACTGCCAGCCACTATACTACCAGTTGCATTTACATTCGTAGCCTCAATCCTGCCAGCATTAATATTGGTTGCATTAATACCACTAGCTGCTCTTGCCGCTCTAGCCAGACTATACATAGCAGTGCTTGCCGATGCCCTTTCTTTCAATAAGCCACTGACATTAATATTATTTTTAGCGTCTACCGCTTCAGCTTCTAATGAAGCTACATTTATATCCTCTGCGGTTACATTTGTAGCTTTAACTGCTCCACCATTCAAAGCCTTTGCCTCAACAGTGCCCACAGTCAAACCTCCATTGGCAGTAATAGTCCCGCCAGCAGTCAAAGAATCAGCAGTTAAATGACGAGCTGCTGTAATATCACCCTTCATATTGGCTGTCTTAATCTTTTCAGTACCATCTGCATCTTCCAAAGTTAAATTGCGACCAGTAAAGTTCATATCTTTGTAATCAGCTACATACTCTACATGTAGATAATCTTCTACTCTGCCGCCTGTTAAAACAATATCATTATCATCACCAGCATTAACATTTTCCAAGAAATTTATTAATTGACCTTTTGTTGGTGATCCCTCCACATCATCGCGCTTATCATTAAAAATTACACCAAGTTCCAAAGTGTTGTCTTTTGAAACATCAGGCTTAAAAACATTCCATGTACTACCAGACCAATTCTGATATCCTCTAGGGTAGCCAACGCCAAAAGAAATTTTATTATTTTTTACTATATCTGCATTAAGTAAAAAATTTCTATCCAGACTGCCAACTAAATTGACATCAAGCTTTATATTATAATCACTTACTACACTTTTCCCATCTTCTAACACACCTGGATTAAAAGCACCACCAGGCCCCAACAACGGCTTGTTGTCTACATTACAAGCATGCTCATGATACGTAGCTCCGTTCTTATCTACACTGGCAGGTTTCCCCCATTCACCACCAGAAACGCCTTCAACAGTAAAATCAGCTGCATAAGCATTACCAGCAACCATCAGTCCCAGCAGTACCTGGGCTGCCAAAGCCTTCTTTTTTCCCTTTAACATAACAACCTCTCCTTTTATTTTCCTCTTGAACATAGTGCCAAATTTCCTTATCACGGCCACTATAGCTCTTATTTTTATTTACATTTTTAGGATAGCACAAGATATATCTGCTGTAACTACTTAAAAACAATACTGAAACAGCGTTACACATATTATATTTTCAACCTGTAACGCTAAAACAAATTACCCTATTTTTGCCACAAAAAAAAGCCCCATGCTTGCACATAGGACTCCAAAGCTATATTTAATATTGGAAATGTATCTTGAGCCAGCTATCCCGGCTGTTAATATGCTGCAAGCCACAGGAAGCTGCCAAGGAAGCAAAGAGCACATCTATCACATATTTAGCTCCACCCAGGAACACCCTTGGCCCCAGCTCTTCCAGCTTCTTGACTGTTGCCACTGGCAGCACAATATCTGCCAGCTTGCCTAAACTGCTTTCTGGAACCGAAGTTATCAGTAAGATTTTATCACCTTTGCCCCTGATTGCTCTAGCCATATCCACTAACATCCTATTCTCACCAGTACGACTGATAAATATGCTAAGATGCTTCTTGTTACGGCTGGCTGCCATCAGATACATTTGGGCTATGGACTGAACGATTGTATAATTCTTATCCACCATTATAAAACTGGCTGCTGCCAGGGAAGCTATATTCAGATTATCATCCGTAGCATAAAAATCCAAATGCTCCGCCGCCTTAATGGCCTCTATAGCCTTTACCACTAACACCGGCTGCAGCAGTAGATGTGTATCCCGCAGGGCATTAATCTCCATATGAGTAACTTTTTCAATAATCATCCGTACTGTATCCCGATCATTAAATTCCTCATCATTATGGGGCTGGCTTACATATTGCATCATTTCTGCCATAAATTGAATCTTGAAATCTGTATACCCCTCAAATCCCATTTTTTGACTAAAACGAACAATAGCCGCAGAACTTGTATAAGTCAGCTTGGCCAGCTGCCTAGTAGATAGAGCTGCTAATCCACGATAATTATCCAACAAAAAATCCGCTATCATCTTATCAGAATCAGAAAATCCATCCTGCTGTTTCAGTTGTTTAATTAGTCTTGACACCTTTTCAACTCCCCTAGCAAGCACAAAATATTTATTTCAAACTAGGGTAATTTTACCACATTTTGGGATTAACAGCAAAAAATACTGCCTTATTATCAAAAATAATAAGACAGTATTTTCCAATAAAAATCAGAGAAGTATTATGGGATATCTATTCAAAGCTCCATTTAGGGAAGGATCTATTGAGCTTCAAATCCTTAGCTGTAATTGATTTATCAGGCTGCATGAAATAGCTTAGGGCATAAATTCCTGCGCCGTTATAATCAATGGCATATTCATTGGTAGACCAGGACATCAATACATCCAAATAACATTTGGCCGGAGCTGGTTTGTACTCCTCAATGTATTTTGTCTGATCCGGATCACCTCCGGACACAGCATTCGGGCCTCCTACCACAAGTCCAGGCACATAGGCACCAGTGCTTTCATGGATTCTATTATGAGGATGCTCTGGCGGATTCTCGCCCATACCTGTCATAAAGCTCTTGTTGAGAGCATTACGGCCAAACATATAATGAATCTGATCCAAGGCTCCATCTATATATTCTGGTTTTGCCTCAAACTGATAAGCCATGAGGAGAATATCTCCCTTGGTTACAGCATTCTTCGTAGAAGCCCATGTATATTCATGGGCCTTTAGGCTGCAGCCATATCCATCATTCTTAATTGTATTTGCAATATCATTAGCATAATCCACCAGCTTCTGCCTTACCTGAAGCTGGAAGTCATGGTTGGCGTTGGCCGCCATGCCATAGCTGAACTGAGCAAGAGCCAGAGTATTATCCCAGGTAAAGAAGCTTGGCTTCTGCAGGATAGTATTTTTTTGCTGCTTCATAAGATAATTCTCGTACTTCTTATCTCCAGTGGTACGAAACAGCTCGGCAGCCAGCCAGCAGCGCTCAGTAGCATCATCTGTATCATTATACGGGCCAGAACCGCTTTCCTGTCCCTCGTCTACTCTATAGATAGATTCTTTTTCCTTAGACAGATATTTCCAAACGGCCTTGGCTCTCTCGAGGCAATCGTCGGCAAAATCCTTATCATAATCCGAATAGATACGACCAGCCATAGCCATAGCTGCACCTGCCATAGCAGTGCTGGCAGTACAGGTACTATAAATATACCTCTGCTGTGTATCTGTATCAGGGGATTTGTCAAAGCCTGGCCACTGCGCACCAGATATTTTGTGGAAGGTACTGCCATCCTTGCGCTGCATCTTCTTCAGGAACTCCAGCTCAAATTTTACTTCGCTAAGAGCATCTGGCATGGCTTCTTCCTTTACTCCTTGAGGGAAGAACAACTGTCCCTGAAAGAATTTCGTTGGGGATGCCTCATAAGCCAGCATCATTTCACCTGCTGCAAGTGCTGCCGTGGTAGTGTATTTACCATAATCACCAGCATCATACCAGCCGCCAGATACATCTACCACATCACCTTTTTTGTTCAGCTTATCTGTAAAATATACCTGAGCTTCCTTATCCTGAGCATGGCCGCTGGTAATTTTCAGGCCAGTTACCTCATCCTCCATAGGCGTATTAGTGCGGGACAAGGTATAGGAACGCCAATTTTGCAGAGCTGCTACACCGTAAACATTATCGCCAATTGCAAAATCAGCAGATTCCTGGTCGCCTACTACCAGCTTGTACCTGCCTGGCTGGTTGAAATCCGAAAAGTCCGCCTTGGCTACCTTATCACCTGACATGGCATCATTATTTTGAACGCCTATTTTTCCTTCATAGACTTTTTTGCCTGTTACTGCATCTACCAGGCAAAAGCTATTTTCCGCATTCGTTAATGAAACCATGGCTATCTTGGCATGATTGGTGAGGTAGCCAACCTGATCCACATGAATACCATCAGAAGCAGCTAACGCTGTTCCTGCATAACATCCCATAGGCAGCAACGCTCCAATAGTTGCTGCCAACATCATTTTTCCTATCCCCATAACCCCGAACTCCTTTTGTATGTAGTAATTATTCTTTTCTCTATATAGTTGTTCGAAAGTTATTCGCCCATCAATTTTCTAGCACAAGCCAAAACACCTTTGCCATCCATACGGCCATACATACGCATTTCAATAGCATCTACTGGCTTGCCTGGAAGCTGTGCCTTAACCTTGCCTAAATTAAAGCTAACCTGTGGCCCTAAAAGAACTACATCAGCATCGGCGGCCTTGTCGCCAGCCTCAGCCATTGGATAGGCAGCAATCTCACAAGCATAGTTTTCAGCCTCTGCAGCAGCCTGCATTTTTTTTACCAGCATAGAGGTAGACATACCTGCGGAACAAAGTAAAACAATTTTTTTCATGACAATCTTCTCCTTTATTTTCATCTAAAATATGAAGCATTCTCTTTCGCTTTTCTGGTTTTATTTTAGCAATTATCTTCATCCAAAACAATATTTTCCAGCACAGCTGTAATAATGTTACAGTAAAAAAATATCCTCTTGAAACAATATTTCAATGTGTATTGACTCACCAAGGAAGGATACTCATTATCGGATATTTTATAAAAATGCCCTTGATACTATCTAAATCATATCAAGGACATTCTACACACAGTAATTATTTAATTTGATTTGCGAGTCAAGGTGTGAATAACCTTGCTGCCAGCATTGCGAATCTTACGAACCGGCGCCATACGAGTCTGGTATTTGGGCTTCATATCCTTTACCTCCCCAAAATCCCCACGGCGAAGCAAGGTTGTCTTGGTCTTTTCCGGCTTGAAATAACGACGGAAGCTGTTAAACAAAAGCTCTGGTGCCGCAGTCTGCTGACACAGGAAGGTATCTGCAGAAACATATCTCAGCTCAGGGAAAGCATGGAAGGTCATGTGCCCCTCTGGGAATACCACCATAACAGCAATATGGCCGTCTGGCATCTCCTGATTCATGGTATTCAGTATTTCAAGCTTAGTATCCTGCAGCAGCTCATTCACCTTGGACATAAGCTCCTGGGCACTGCCAAAACAGGAGGCCTTGCATTTGTACATATCTATGGTGAGATGACGGGCTAAAATTTTCAAATTGTCCACCTCTTCTTTTATAGTGTCTTTTTATTGTACTATATTTTCCCCTTTTCGTAAAGTCCTCCCACCACTCCCGCCAGATAAATATATTTGTTTTCCTCTACCTGATAGCTTACTAATTCTGATTTGCCGAATACATCAATTATTTATATGGCGATATGGGAGTACCCTGCTGAGCGTCGGGCCCATTAAGTCGGACAGAGCAAAAGTCGTTATGACCGCAGGCTGTATTTCGAGAACCTTTGACATAACGAATTATATTTACAACACTATAATGATGGAAAATTCGGTAAATCAAAAAAAATATTGTTATTTTAGCAGGAGATTGGAAAATATTGTCGAATAATAAATGTATAAATCCTTTGTAAGTTTATTTTTGCAAAGGATTTTTTGTTGTCTATAAATAAAATATTGGGAGGTGCAAAGACAAGAAACGGCTTATGGTATCACATTTTTTAGTATTAACTTGATTTGGATTTTCTAATTTGCGATAATATAGGAAAGGTGTTGTGATTATGGGACAAAAGGATATTACGCAGAAAAATTTTGAAGCGTATAATGATGTTTTTTCGGATATAGTTAATGGCACACTTTTTGATGGAAAAGAGGTAATCAAGCCAGAAGCTCTTGTTGATGCAGTGGCTAAATCACAGTATAAAGCTGATGATAATGTAATACACGAACAGGAGCGGGATGTAGCCAAATATTGGACGGATAAGAACTGTTATATTCGTTTAGCTCTGCTGGGAGTTGAGAATCAACTGGCTATAGATATGGATATGCCATTGCGGGTAATTGGTTATGATGGCAGCTCCTATCGGGATGAAATGAATCAGGATGAAATAGTCATTGATGAAATAACAGGTAAAAAGCATAAAATCCGCCATGAGCGTTATCCAGTTGTAACTATTGTGCTATATTTTGGAAAGACACCTTGGAAGAAGCCATTGAGCTTATATGATGTATTGAAAATATCTGATGAATTGAAGCCATTTGTTAATGACTACAAAATCAATTTGATTGATGTGCCAAGGCTTACAGGTGAGCAGGTAGAAAAATTTACCAGTGATTTTCAGATTATTGCAGACTATTTTGTACAGCTTAATGAAAGTAATGATTATGTACCAAAGGAAAAAAATATTAAGCATGCAGATAGCTTCTTGAAATTAATGTCTGTATTAACACAAGATGATAAATATGCTGAAATAAGTAGAGAGATTTCCCATGACGAGGAGGGATTCAATATGTGTGAAGTATTAGATAAGGCAGAAGCGCGTGGAAAAGCTATTGGCGAAGCACGGGGCAAAGCTATTGGCGCGTTAAATAACACTGTAGAAATTCTGCGGGTGATTATTGCTAAGAATAGCTGGTCTAAGGAACAGGCTATGGAGTTTATTGGCATACCTAAGAGTGAATTTGCCAAATATGCTGCTTTGTTGTAAGGTTGCAGAATATATTTTGTGAAAACATGACATTCAAAATCATATTGACAATAGCAGAAAGAGAGGCAACTCGGCAAATATTGTAAATGAAAGTCGTTATGTCAGTGGGTTCTCGAAATACGGCCTGCGGTCATAACGACTTTTGCTCTGTCCGACTTAATGGCCCTATCTGATGGTTTAGCCTTACGCATTAATACCGCTTGTCGCTGAGCCAATTCACATTGACCGGAATGGTAGAGAGTGCCACCGGGGCCACTTTTGCTACGCAAAAGCAAGAGTCTCCCGACGCAAAAGTGTCATGCCCCTCCGGCTGTTGCCGAATCATTCTGCCTTTACTGTACTTAATAGCCACATCAGAGATAGTACCCACGAAAACCCGCTCTCGCTCCTAGCTAAG
>SAMEA3663090__coassemble_209_pt1 | contig 23758 bp, 26 predicted proteins | sample SAMEA3663090__metabat2_low_PE_027 | metagenome-assembled genome bin SAMEA3663090 (sample SAMEA3663090) | pig gut metagenome | biome: pig gut; feature: pig-associated habitat; material: faeces | place: France | collected 2012 | reverse complement strand
AGGGATACTATACAGCCACAGTCCAGCCATAAAGACCGAAAAAAAGGCAACAGATGCAAAAATCTGTTGCCTTTTTTATACTTTCTAGGGTAGTATCCTAATGCATCCCTAGTTTCTAAATCAATCACAGTAAAGTCATATATTTGCCAAACTCTCCTGCTGGTATCTTTAACGCTTTCATAGCCTGCTCTGCTGTCAGACTCATGGACTCCATCAAGTTCCTTATAGCCTCTGCCTTTCCCTCACGTCGTCCTTCAGCTATATATTTCTCAATGACCTCACACATTTCATTCACCCCTTCCTCTGTAGTTTTAAACAGTCGTTTACGCCTTGATGTAAGAGGTTGGGTACATCAGACACCTCATTATATTTCTTTATGCATCCCTAGTTTCTAAATCAATTACAGTAAAGTCATATATTTGCCAAATTCTCCTGCTGGTATCTTTAACGCTTTCATAGCCTGCTCTGCTGTCAGACTCATGGACTCCATCAGGTTCCTTATAGCCTCTGCCTTCCCCTCACGCCTTCCTTCGCTTCTACCTTCACGTCGTCCTTCAGCTATATATTTCTCAATGACCTCACACATTTCATTCACTCCTTCCTCTGTAGTTTTAAACAGCCATTTTCCCGAATAATCCTATCTACATGATACAACGCTTTGCCAGACTTGTACATATCAAATTTAGATATGTACACCAGTCCAGCCATAAATAAAAGAAATAGGCAATAGATTCATAACAAAATCTATTGCCTATTTTTGTACTTTCTAGAGTAGTACACTAGAAACTATGCCAATTTACTCAATGCAAAAAGGTATTTGCAGCTAGATTGGTTAGCTCGGCCAGCTTTTCTGGCCATACACCTATAAGGATAGTGGCCAGGACACTGAGAACGACTGCGGCTCTGGTAGTACCGGAGATATTCAGCTTGGTGCCATCCCATTTGCCTAGATACATAGCCTTGGCTACCAGCAAATAATAATATACGGAAATCATGGACATTACGAAGCCTACAAAGGCCAGCCACAAATATCCCTGGTCTACAACCGCTGTAAAGAGATACAGCTTGCCAGAAAAGCCTGCTGTTGGCGGTATGCCTGCCATAGATAGCAGTGAAATAGTCATTACCGCTGCCAGCACAGGGGCAGACTGGGCCAGGCCATTCATCATCCGATGGGTGGTACTGCCCTTCTGAGCCTCCACCACTGCCAGCACCGCAAAGGCGCCTACATTGGCAAATACATATAAGACAGCATAGAACATGGTAGCCTTCATGCCGGCTGTATCTGCAGCAATAATACCCACCATCATGTATCCTGCCTGAGCAATGGAGGAATAAGCCAGCATACGCTTAACATCCTTCTGCTTCATAGCCATAATATTGCCAAAAATCATGCAGATAGCACAAAGCACAGCCAGCAAAGGCAGCCAGTACATTCCCAGCATGGGGAATGCCACATACAGTGCCCGCATAAAGGCGGCAATACCTGCTGCCTTGGAGCCCATAGCCAGCATAGCCGTAATGGGAGTTGGTGCCCCCTGATAAACATCCGGCGCCCACATATGGAAGGGTATAATGGACAGCTTAAAGAAGAAGCCAATCAGGACCATGGTAATCCCGGCAATCCCCAATGGGAAGAACAAATGAGGATTACGGCACACCTCAAAGAACTGAATACTGCCAGTAGCACCATAAACCAGACTAATACCATAAAGCATAGTAGCTGTGGATACAGAGCCAATAATCAAATACTTTACTGCCGCCTCGCTGGAATCCTTGGAGCTCATTCTGGCACCTGTCAGAATGTAGAAGGAAATGGTCATCAGCTCCAGACCAATAAACATGGTAAGGAAATCCGTAGCAGAAGCCAGCACACACATCCCCAGCAGTGCCATTAACAGCAGAGCATAAAACTCACCCTTGTACCGCAGCACAGACTGAACATAATCACTGGCAAACAGCATGGTAAATACTGTGGCCAAAATAAACATCTGCTTGAAAAACAGTGCATAATTATCCACAAAATACATGCCCTGATAAAAAAATTTGTCAGCAATAACAGCCATGGCTTCTGGCTCCATAGGATTCAAAGGCCCCTGATACAGGGTAAACATATAGAGGAACCAGCCTGTCAGGGCAAAAATCAACACAGCTCCAATAGATTTGTGGGATTCCTTAGCTGGCAGGACCAAATCCATGACAATGGCAAAAAGGCCCAGACAAAGAATAAATATTTCTGTACTAATCACCGCAAAATTCATTATCTGACACCTCCTAACATGGCTGATGCATCAGAAAGCTGATCCAACAGCGGTACTAGCTGTTCTGTGCCAGAGCCTACCATCCCCATCAAAAGCTGTGGGAATATACCAAAGCCCACCAGGGCCACACCTAGGATAATCAAAGGCATCATAGCCACACCCTTGGCATCCTGGAAGTAATCAAAGCGCTGATCCCTTGGGCCAAAGAGAATTTTGGCCAACATTCTCAGGGTATAAAGGGCGGTAAAGATAATGCCAGAAATAGCAATTACCGCAAAAACCGGATATACCCCAAAGGAGCCAACAAAGATCGTAAACTCTGGCATAAAGCCAATCAAGCCAGGCAAGCCCAAGGAGGCCATACCTGCCAGCATAAAGCCAGCAGCTACCCTTGGCATCTGATGGGCCAAGCCCCGCAGCTCGTGAACGCTTCTCAAATGTGTTCTTTCATAAACATAGCCAATCATGGCAAAGAACAAAGCACTCATAACACCATGAGCCACCATATTGGCCACAGCACCGCTGACAGATACCACATTAAGGGCAGCAAAGCCCAACAGCACATAGCCCATATGGGACACTGAGGAATAACCAATAACATACTTCAAATCATGCTGAGCCAGGGCAATATAGGCTGCATACATAACATTAATAATAGCCAGCCCCGCAATCAAAGGCGCCCAGAATTTTGCGCCCAAAGGCAGCACTAATAGTCCCAGACGAATCAAGCCATAGCCACCGATTTTTTTCAGTACACCAGCGTGAATCATAGAAACCGCTGTTGGCGCACCAGCATAACCATCTGGAGACCAGCTATGGAATGGGAACATGGACAGCAGAGAGCCAAAGCCTATCAAGAGCAGCAGGAAGGCAAAAATCTGAAACTCCTCGCTGAAATGTCCAGCCTGAGCTGCAGCCGCCAAGGCCTGCATATCAAAGGTACGCATCTCTGGTGGAAAGGCCTGTAAGTACAAAGCCACCACGCCAACCAGCATAAAGGCAGAACCCATCAACAGATAAATGGTCAGCTTCATACCAGCATATTCCTTGCTAACCCGCTTGGTGGAACCCCAAATAATAACCATGATATAAATAGGAATAACCACAACCTCATAGCACAGCAGGAAGATAAACAAATCCCTGGCAATAAAGGTACCAGTTACACCAGCAATGAGAATCATCAGGAGAATATAGAACTCCTTGGGGCGCTCCGTAATACTCCAGGAGCTAAACACAGCTGCCAAGCCTATCAAATCTGTCAAAAGCAGCATAGGCAGGGAAATACCATCAACTCCCAGAGCATAATGTACCCCCAAATCCTTTATCCAAGGTACATCCTCCGTAAACTGCATTCCCCCAACCGACATATCATAGCTAAAGAATGCATAAACTGTCAGCACCAGAGCCACAGTCATAGCCGCTGCACAGATTACCCGCACAGATTCCTTTGCCTGGGCAGATACAAAGCAAAGCAATAAAGCTGCTGAAATAGGTGCCAGCAGAACCGTTGTCAACAATGGAAAGTTCTCCATCAGAAAGCACCTCCCAGCATAGCCATCAGCTTAGAAGCATAATATACTCCATAAGCCAGCAAAACAATCACACCAAAGAGATATACACCGGCATAGCTCTGAACCTGGCCATTTTCTGCCGGACTCAACATCTCACTAACAGCCTGTACCAAGCCGCCCAGAGCATTGACAATGCCATCCACAATATGTACATCAATCCAATACAGTACCTTGGCAATACCATCCACAAAGAATTTTATCAAGGCTGCATAGATTTCATCAATATAGAATTTGTGGAAGCTGAGCTGATACAGCACACCCCATTTTTCAGCAAGGGCATCTGCATTCCAGCTTTTGGCCACATAAACCTTCCAAGCCAAGGCAAGAGCAATTACTGCCAACAGGGTGGAAGTACCAGCAATCATCAGATTCATGCCCTCATGAGCTGGTGCACCGAAGCGCACCCAATCACCAAAGCCTGCCATATGAGCCCAGATACCACTAACTACAGACAGTACAGACAACACAATCAACGGCACCCGCATAAACCAGCCCACCTCATGGGCATGGTCATAGGCCTCCTGATTGGCTGGCTGTCCCATAAAGGCCACAAACAGCAGACGAGCCATATAGAAGGCTGTCATAAAGGCTGTAATAGTTGCCAGAATATACAAGGCTGGACTTACCTGAGCCGCTGCTGCCAGAACCTCATCCTTGGAAAAGAAACCAGCAAAAGGCGGAATACCAGAAATAGCCAATACGCCAATGGTCATAGCTGCAAAGGTTACAGGCATCTTCTTCCTCAGACCGCCCATCTTAAAAATATCTGCCTCCTCTGCCATAGCATGCATAACAGCACCAGCACTAAGGAACAGCATAGCCTTGAAAAAGGCATGAGTCATCAAATGGAAAAAGGACGAGGTAAGAGAGCCTACCCCCAAGGCCAGCATCATATAGCCCAGCTGGCTAATGGTGGAATATGCCAAAATTCTCTTAATAGGCCGCTGAGTAATGGCAATGCTGGCGGCAAAAATAGCTGTAAAACCACCTAACCAGGCAATTACCGTCATAACAGCAGGCAGCTGGCTAAAGAGGAAGAAAGCTCTGCCTACCAGATAAACACCAGCTACAACCATGGTAGCTGCGTGAATCAAAGCAGATACCGGAGTTGGTCCCTCCATAGCATCTGGCAGCCACACATGGAGAGGGAACTGGCCAGATTTGCCAATAGGGCCTACGAACAACAGCAGAGCAATGATGGTCAGAAAACCTGCGCCACCATGCATAACATATATAGGCACCAGCTGCTGCAGTTCCATAAAGTCCAAGGTGCCAAAGGTCAGCTGCAAAAGCAGAATGCCCAAAAGCAGGCCAAAGTCACCTACTCGGGTAGTCATAAAGGCCTTTTTGGCTGCTTCTCTAGCAGAAATCTTGTAATAGTAGAAGCCAATCAAAAGGTAGGAGCACAAACCCACCAGCTCCCAGAAGAAATACATCTGCAAGAAGTTTACAGCCAGCACCAAGCCCAGCATAGAACCAGCAAACAGGGAAAGGAAGGCAAAGAAACGGCCATAGCCAGGATCTCCCTCCATATAACCACAGGAATAAATCTGCACCAACAGGGATACAGTAGTAACCACCATCAGCATCATAGCCGTAAGTGGATCAATAAGAACACCCATGGAGATGTTGACACTGCCAATATGGAACCAGGAAAGCTTCTGGACAAATGGCGCATCAACTGTAATATTGCCAGCCACTACAGCCAAGGTTACCCCTACCGCCAGCAAAAAGCTGATAGTGCTCATGCTTACAGCAATAGCAGCAGACAGCTTGCCATAGGAACGGGTTACCATGCCGATAATCACAAAGGAGATTGCTGGCAGCAAGGGAATCAGACAAGCGTGTTCAAGGGCAAATTCATTAAACATTCAAGCTCCTCCTATCCCTTCATCCGATTCAGCTCATCAACATTAATGGTATTCCTGTCACGATAAATCCTAAAGGCCAAGGCAATACCTATAGCCACCTCGGCTACACCAACCACAATGGCAAAAAGAGCCATTAGCTGGCCTGTTAAATCGTGAACAGGCATAAACCTGTTAAAGGCCACCAGATTAATATTCACAGCATTCAGCATCAGCTCAATGCCCATCAAAACAGCAATAACATTTCGCTTGGAAAGCACTCCAAACATGCCAATGGCAAATAGCATAGCAGCCAAAAGCAGATAGTGGGTTAAACCAATGCTCATGACTCCTCATCTCCCTTCGCCAATATAATAGCTCCCAGCAAAGCAGCCAAAAGCAAAACAGCAGCAATTTCAAAGGGCAGGATATAGCTGTTCAGCATCATATCTGCCAAATCCCCTACTGTATCCTCCGAAACAAAGCCTCCCTGGCTGGAACTGGTAACAAAGGTAGATACCAGGCCCATAACCGCTATAAAGGTGCCAGACAAGGCAGCAGCCCATATCTTTCGACCATTAAAGGGATTGGAAGGTACACCCTCCCCCTTGTGAGTCAGCATAACACCCATAACAATCAGGACAGCCACACCGCCAGAGTAGGTCATAAATTCTACTGCCCCCAAGAAATCTGCTTCCAAAGTGATGTACATAATACCTACCCCAATAAAGCAGGCCGTCATCAAAAGAGCACTATGTACCAGATTATTGCTAAGCACAACCCCTAGAGCTGTTCCTAGAATAACCACAGCCAGAAGGCAAAATACAACAAGGCTAGCTAATTCACTCATTGCCATCCCTCCTGTTCTTTGCTTCCTCTACTGCATCATAAATCAAATCTTCCTTGAAATAAGTAGCAGCCTCATAATTTTGATCCCATTTCAGGGCCTTGAAATTACATGCTTCAATGCACAAATCACAATACATACAACGGCCAATATCATGAACATAGGAAGTCATATGACGCTTTTTGTTTTCGTCCATCTCCACTGTCAGCTTTAGAGCTGCATTGGGACAGTTCATAGCACAAACCTTGCAGCCTATGCATTTTTCCACATCCAGCATCAAATGACCGCCCCGGAAGCGTTCAGTCATTGGCAGCTTTTCCTCAGGATAATAGACGGTTTCCTTTTTGCCAAAGAAGTGGCCCCAGGTAACCTTCAATCCTGTTACAAGTCCTTTGCCCCACATATTTGAAGCCTCCTATCATAACAACCATTTAAAGATATAAATGCCAAAGCCTGTCAGCAAAAGGTTCACCAAGGCCAATGGCAGCAGCACTTTCCAGCCAAAGCTCAAAATGGTATCCATTCTGGTTCTAGGGAAGGTCCAGCCAATCCACTGATAAATCAAGACCATCAAAAAGGCCTTAATCCAGAACCATAGCTGACCTGGCAGGAAATCCGGCCCCTGCCAGCCCCCCAGAAACAGGGTAGCTGTAAGAATACCAATGGACAATAGATTGGCAAACTCGGCCAGGAAGAACAAGGCCCAGCGCATACCGGTATACTCTGTAAAAGGTCCGGCAATAATCTCTGACTCGCCTTCTACCATATTAAATGGAGGACGATTGCTCTCCACCAAACAGGTTACCATAAAAATCAAAAAGGCTATAGGCTGCAGGAAGATGAACCAGATATTGCTCTGGGCCTCTACAATGGCACTCATCTTCAAGGAGCCGGTAATCATCACAATACCCATGAGAGCAATAACCATAGGCACCTCATAGGAAAGCATCTGTGCTACAGTACGCATACCGCCCAGCATAGCATATTTGCTATTAGAGGCATAACCACCCATCAGGAAGGGCAGTACCGACTGAGAGGAAATAGCAATCAGCAAAAACAGTCCTATATTTACATCTGCAAAAATAACTCCATCATCAAAGGGATATAGGGCATAAACCATAGCTGCAGGAATAAAAATCAGGATTGGGGATAAAACCCACATCCATCTATCAACCCCATGAGGAATAATATCCTCCTTGGTCAAAAGCTTCAGCATATCCGCTGTAGACTGCAGCAATCCCCAGGGGCCAACCCTATTTGGCCCGATACGCACCTGAATCCAGGCACAAACCTTTCGCTCACCCAGCGTAAATACCAGGGCAGAAACTGCCACCAGCATAAACAGGATGCCGATACAAATCAGTGTCATAATCAGATTTACTATTAGCTCGCTGCCAATAATAGGCAGCATCAGCTCCTTGAGGCTTTGGCCTGCAAGGTATAATATTCCGTTATGCATTTTTCCACCTGCCTATCAAAATCAACAGTCAACCTCACCCATTAACGGGTCAATCGTAGCAAAGGCCGTAACTGCATCAGCCAGCACCATGCCCTTGCACATATGGTCCAAAGCCTGCAAATTAATAAAGGATGGACGACGAATATGAACTCTATAGGGCTTGTTGGTGCCATCACTGACAATATAGAAGCCCAGCTCACCCCGGGTATTCTCCACCCGATGATAAGCATCCCCCTTTGGCGGCTTCAACATCTTGGGCACCTTGGCCATAAAAGGTCCCTCTGGCATATTATCCAGACACTGACGGATAATCTTGGCACTTTCCACAATCTCCTGAAGGCGAATTATATATCTATCCCAGTTATCTCCAGTTTTGCCTACTGGAATATCAAAATCCAGCTTGCCATAAATACCATATTTATCAATTTTGCGAATATCGTAATCCCAGCCGCTGGCTCTTATATTGGGGCCAGACATGCCAAAACGCAGGGCATCCTCCTTGCTAATAATGGAAGTCCCCTGCATACGCTTCTGGAAAATCTCATTGCCCGTAAACAATCTATCGTACTCATCCAGCATTTCCGGTACATAATTGATAAATTCCTCAGTTTTCTGCAAAAATTCATCCTGAGCATCTGCAATTACACCGCCAATGCGAATATAATGACAGGTCATACGGGCACCGCAAATAATATTGAACAAATCCAGAATCTTTTCTCTATCACGGAAAGCATATATCATACCGGTTGCAGAGCCTAAATCATTGGTTAAAGAACCGATAAATACATGATGGCTGGCAATACGATTCAGCTCACAGCAGATTGTGCGAATGTACTGTGCCCTCTCTGGTACCTCAATACCTGCCAGCTTTTCCACAGCCATACAGAAGCCCAGATTGTTGTTCATGGAGGATACATAATCCAGCCTGTCGGTAAAAGGCACACACTGCTGATAGGTACGGGACTCCATCAGCTTTTCAATACCTCTATGAAGATAGCCCATAACAGGCTTGGCTCCTACAATATTCTCTCCATCCAGCTCCACCTGTACCTGGAGTACACCGTGGGTACTAGGATGCTGAGGGCCCATATTTAGGACAAACTTTTCGGTTGTAGCCATTTCAGCACTCCCCCTTCAATCTTTGGCTGCAAAGGCACAAAATCCTTTCTCAACGGATAAGCCGTATAATCCTCTGGCATGAGAATCCGGCGCAAATCTGGATGATGCAGGAATTCCACTCCCATCAAATCAAAGATTTCCCGCTCCTCAAACTCTGTACCAGGCCATACCTGAGTCATGGACTCTACTACTGGCTTTTCTCTATCCAATTTGCATTTTACTGTAACCCATTTGTCAAACCGTCTGGAATACAGCATATAGACCATCTCAATATATTCCTTGTAATCTACAGAGGTAATATTGGCCATACGGTCAAAGGCCCAAATAGGATTTTCCTGCAGCTCTTTCATAAGAGCCAGCAAATCCTCAGTCCCTACATAAATATGAGGCTCAGGCTGCTCACTATCAAATTCAACACTGGCATACTGCTGCTGCAGCTCCTCCAGATATTTTATTTCCAAATAGCTTCCCATATTATTCCACCTTCCCAGGGGCTATAGGACGAATCATATTTTCCAGATTCTCCCTGCTCATATTCATTCTTTCCTCAGAGCCTGCCGCTGCCTCTGGATGCTGAATACGCTTCTTCAGCTTCAGCATGGCATCAATTAAGGCCTCTGGTCTAGGAGGACAGCCTGGCAGATATACATCCACCGGCATAATCTGATCCAATCCCGTTACCACTGAATAGGAATCTGCAAAGGGGCCGCCCCCAATATTGCAATTTCCCATAGCAATAACATATTTCGGGTTTGGCATTTCCTCGTAAAGACGAATCAAAGGAGGCGTCATTTTCCAGGTCAAAGTACCAGCTACAATGAGCAAATCAGACTGTCTAGGACAGGAGCGGAAAACCTCATAGCCAAATCTTGCCAAATCAAATCTGGAGGCCGCCGCGCACATCATCTCAATAGAGCAGCAGGCCAAGCCAGAGGATAATGGCCAGATGGAATTGGCTCGTCCCCATTTAAATAAAGCATCCACGCTGGTTACAATTACGTTGTTTTTCAGCTCAGGAGGCACAAGATCTACTATTTCCATGACAAGGCTCCCTTCTTCCAGGCATACCACAGACCAATAGTCAGAATACCTACAAATACCAGCATTTCACACAGGGCAAATAAGCCTAGCTGGCCGTATTTTACTGCCCAAGGGTATAAAAATACTGTTTCCACATCAAAAAGCAAAAACACCAAGGCATACATAAAATACCCTATATGAAATCTAACCTTGGTTTTGCCAATGGTGTCCACACCACACTCATAGGGTATCTGCTTTTCAGCAGTAGGCTGTCTTGGCTGCAAAATTGGTGCCACAATCAGCGGAAAAACTGGAAAGGCAAAGGCTAAAACAAACATGATACCCAATGCTACATAACCATCCATAATATTCCCTCCCTAAAATCATATAAGAAATTTATTTAATACCTCTAATATGGACACTTGCACTTATGTATTATACTATTGGCTGACATTATTTTAAAATACTTTTAATTTATGGTAAAATGTACTAAATCACATGAATATTTATAATACTTTTGAAAAAGAGCAATTATAAAACAGGAGCAGTAACAAAATTACCACTCCTGTCAATAATACTCTATGAATCTTCCGGGCCATGTAGGCCGAACATACCGCTTTCCTTGCGCTTCATACTGGCAAGGCCTTTATATATGGTTGTAATGTCAACTTCATTATCTGTAGACTCCATATACTTTTCCAGCTTTCTCTTTACCCTTTGCAGGGCATTGTCAATGGATTTAATATGACGATGCAAATCCTTGGCTATTTCCTGATAGGATTTGCCATCCAGATAATACATGAGAACCTTCCATTCCAAATCGCTGAGAATCTCCAATACCTTGCCTTCAATGACAACGAACTCCTCCTGGCTGATAATCAGTTCCTCTGGATCTGCTACCTGAATACCGGATAAAACATCCAGCAGGGTTCTGTCTGAGTCCTCATCGTATATAGGCTTGTTCAAGGACACATAGGAATTAAGAGGTATATGCTTCTGCCGGGTAGCAGTCTTAATAGCTGTAATAATCTGTCTATTAACACACAGTTCCGCAAAGGCATGAAAGGATGCTGTCTTATCCAAGCGAAAATCACGAATCGCCTTGTACAGGCCAATCATGCCTTCCTGAATAATATCCTCTTTGTCTGCCCCAATGAGAAAATAAGATCTAGCCTTGGCTCTGACAAATTTTCTATATTTACTTATCAGATAATACATGGCGATATCGTCTTCATTATCCTTGATTTGTGCAATTATTTCTTCATCAGTGAGTCCACCAAAGAGCTTCTCTGCTGCTTCCTCGCTGATCAGGCCATTCTCCATCCGCCATTTCCTCCATATATCATGAGTTGCCGGGACAATGCCCTGACGATTGATTCAAATCTGATTATACCGCCCTTAGGCAGTGTGAGTCAAGTCATCACACCACCTAGAGGAGCTTTTTGCTTATTTTGATTTCCGCAGAGCATCCAATTTGGCCAGAGTTTCTGCATCTATACGGGAACCGATTTCATTTCTGGAGATGGGCAAAACCACCTTGCCCAAATACTTGTCCTTGATTTCTTTTTTGGCTCTTTTCACCATGCGATGAAATTCCCCAGAAGGATGGCGATAGGCTCCTGCCCCCAAAATCACAGCTTGCTCTGCTCCATCTGAGGTAACTACATGAACCTCGCGCCCCATGCGCACAGAATCATAGGCCAGTCGCTCAATATAGCTATCCGCTGTTTCTCCCTTGCCAGTGTAAACTACCTCTAAATGCTTATTTACCTGCTCCACACGTTCATCGTCTGCCGTAAATAAAGCATCGAAAACCACGGTCATATCATACTTCTCGTAGGCTCCATATTCTGCCAGCATATGCACCAGCTTGTCCCTGGCCTCTGACAAATCATTGCGCAGAGCTGTAAGCTCAGGCCAGAGATTGATAACATTGTAGCCATCTACTATATAATGCTCCCTTGGCTTTTTTCTCATACAAATCCCCTTTCCCTTACATCTCTGCCAAATATTAATTCAAAGCCTTGCGGCGCTGTTTCATAGCCTCATACATTAAAATGGAACCTGCCACAGAGGCATTTAGGGAATTTATTTTGCCTACCATAGGGATACGAACAACAAAATCGCACTGTTCCTTTACCAGACGGCCTACCCCTTGTCCCTCACTGCCAATAATCAAAAGCAGTGGGCCAGTCAAATCGGTATCATAGTAATCCTTGCCATCCATATCCGCAGCAGCCACCCATAGGCCCTCCTGCTTCAACTTTTTGATGGTCTGCACCAGATTGCCAACTCTGGCTACTGGCACATGCTCCACAGCTCCGGCAGAGGTTTTGGCTACAGTAGCGGAAAGTGGACAGCTTCTGTGCTTGGGAATCAACACCCCATGGACACCGGCTGCATCTGCTGTACGCAGAATAGCGCCCAGATTGTGGGGATCCTCCAGCTCATCCAAAAGGACAATAAACGGAGGCTCATTTCTATCCTTGGCCACCTGCAAAATATCCTCCAGCTCTGCATACTGTACTGGAGCTACCTGAGCCAGTACACCCTGATGGCGAATACCTCTGGCAATACTGTCCAGCTTGCTGCGGTCCCAATACTGTATGTTGACACCCTTTTCCTTGGCTACAGCAATGATTTCCTTAATAGAGCCTTCGGTGCTGCCGTTGGCAATCATCAGCTTGTTGACACTTCGGCTGCCCTTCAAGGCTTCCATAACAGCATTCCGCCCAGCCACCATATCCTCTGGCAGTTCCACCACATCCAAAGGGGCAGATTTTGCCACCTTTCCCCCAGTACGCCTATCCTTCTGAGGGCGATTTTTCTTGGCCATATACTCCAGCTTACTCCCCTTGTGCTCGTTTTTAGCTATAGCCCTCTTATCCTTCTTTTTTCTATCGTCCATAATTTTTTACATCCTTCTTCACAATATAATATTTATGTATTTTTTATTTAATACATCATTCAGCCATGAAGATAACATAGTAGCTAATGTAACCTAGCTTTTCTGTTGCCGTAAAAGCAACAAATTAAGCTTGTAATAATTTGTCTTTTTTACAGTATTTACAATAATATGTTCCTTGGGTATTTTGCTGAACCTAGCCATAATGGTATTTCTGCTTTTGCCCAGTTGTTTTTCAAGCTGGGCAACAGTCAAGCCCTGACCATATAAAATACTGGCTTGAAATAAAAGCACATACATCTTGGAAGTTATATCATCATCAGTTATATCTTCCAAGACTTTGACATTGGCAACAAATTGCTTTAGCTTGCGTTCCAACAATCTCTGTGTATCTATAACCGCCTGATATACAAATTCTAAAAATTCAATAACAAATGGTGTTAAATCTCCTCGATTTAATTCTGCATCAGCATTGGCAAACATCTTATAATACTTCTTTGTATTTTTCTTTACAGCTACTGATAGTCTTAGACATACCGTATAATGCAGATTTTTAGACAATCCATAAGAAGCCATAAACCTAGCTGTGCGTCCATTGCCATCATAAAACGGATGAATATAGGCAAACATATAATGAAATATTGCATTTTTTATCAGCACAGGAATATCATGAGCATTGAATACTTCCAAAGCAGTTTCCATATATCCTATAACCTTTTCTTCTGGATACATGCCTCTATGAATTGTCTTGCCTGTACCTGAATCAATATCCACGGGGTTACGCCGAAAAATTTCTCCATCAAGTTCATTAGATGGGTTATCTTCTATAACCTCTTTGTGAGCAAATTCATCATAAAATGCCCTTACTGCTTTAGCATTTTCAAAATTTATCTCGTTTTCAGACAACAGCATTTTATACTTATTCATGGTGCTTACAAAACGATTTTTATTGCTTATGTTTTCCATAGCCTCACGCAATTCGCGCCTTGTACTGTGATTTCCTTCTATATCATTGCTGGCTTTCACCTCATCAATAATACAGAGCAGACAGAACTGCTTCAGTACAACATCAGGAGTCTTATTAAGCAATACCAATAGCTTCTGATTCTCTGCATATATTTTTTCCAACAAAACAACTAATTCTTCTGTATAGCATAAAAAAGCAGTGTAAGCGTATCTATGATTAAACTGCTTTATTTCAAAATCAAAATGCTTAGTAAATAATGCCTGAAAACGTTGCTCATATTCCTGCAAATATATTTTTTCATCTTTGTAATATATATTTTGCAACTTTTGGTATTGCACAATATCACCGCCCTAGCTAAACACATCTTATCAAAAATCGCCTTTTTTGATAAGATGTTCATGTATCTTGTCAAAAATCGCTTTTTTTGACAAGATAATTTGCAAGCAATCCATGCTTCAAAAATACGACATTATTCTGTACGCATTTTTATCATCTCAGCAAATTTGCCACAGGTCATGGCTCCCTCTGGACAATGGCCAGTAGCGACACAGGATGCACCGGCATTCTTAAACAGCAGAGGGGCTGCCTCCTTGGCCTGTTCCAGCATCTTGTAAGCCAGCTCCCGAATCTCCCACTGGGCACGATTACAGCACCGCAGATTAAAGAAATGCATCAAAGAGCGAGCGTTCATGGTAACTACAATCTTGGTTTCTGTAGCATTGGCCAATACATAGCGGGCATCCTCCCGGGGAACGCCCATCTCAGCCAATTCATCATAAGTACTGCGAATATTGTCCATCAAGGCCTCAAATTTAGCCTTGGCCTCTGGCTTTTCTTCGATTGTTGGAGGCAAGATATATTCAAAATCATGCTCCGCCACATAGCGCTGGGACTGCTGGCTATAGGAAGCCAAACGATGTCTTACCAGCTGATGAGTCAGCACTCTGGATACTCCCTCAATACCAAAGGTAAAGGTAACATGCTCCATAGTAGAAGCATGGCCCATCTGCACAATCTTGGCTACCAGCTTGGCAACCTGCTCATCACTCATTTTCTCAGCCAGCTCCTCTGCCCCAGAAGCAGAATAGCACAATCTAGCTGCCATAGCCACCACTCGCTCCGGCTGTGGCGTATGCTCCAATAATTTAACCTTTATCAAAAAATAACCTCCCCTAAACAACATTTTATTCTTTCTCTCTACATAGGCTCAATATTTTCCTAGCCCGAAGCTGGATAAATTGAGACATTTTTTCCAGCGTAGCATTTGCTACATTATATTTAGGATGCTTGCGAAAATGGAAATTTAGTAATTTTCTAATACCTGGTATATGATCCGGCCTAATAAACAACTTTACCGCTGTATCAAAATTCATATATTTTCCTGATAAACTGGATATATATGCCTCTAAGTTTTCCATATCATTTTTGGCAGCTCCATATAACAAGGAAAATCCATTATCAAATATAGGGGCAGGCCGTAAATAAGCCCCTGTATTATTATCTGTTAAATAGCCAAAATTTCCCAGATGCCTATCCTTATTGCAAATCAAGGCATCGTAAATCATTAAATCCCCGTATTTTTCCCGACCATATATTTCTGCCATTTTATCCTGTACTACAATATTGGCTAAATTTGCTCTTTTCATCGCCAAGCCCTTAGCTCGGAAAAAATCATAGGCCGCAGTATAGCCCACATCCTCACTGGTAAACAGCCTGCATTTACAAACTATTTCTTTTTCCCCATTGCGATGATGAAACATCTCCAAATCATAGGGTATGTGCTCAAATCCCATCACCTCTGCTACCTGGACTGCATAATACTCCATAGTGGCCTGAGAGCGACCATCGGTATATTTAATAAAATCATCACCCTTAATGAGATAAATACCGTCTAAACGATTTGACCAGCATTTTTTCAACGCACCACTGGAGGTATATTCCGGCGAAGTAACCACACCGCTTATCTTCTCACTATAACCAGTAAATGCCACATAGGCCAAAACCTCATTAAAGGGATGGTGATATAGATTAAAATCCTGCCAAGCTATAGGATAAGCAGCATTGGTAATCCACAAAGCATCATTAAGAGACAGAGCATGGGAAATATCCACATAGGCCAAGGGATTTTCATCATCCCCTATAGTTTGCATTAGCTTATCCACAAACTGCCTATTTTTCGGTGCCTTACGCTTGCCTATCCATTGCAGCAAATTTTCTGGAGAGCTATCCTGCTGTAGAGAATAGGGCAACAGGGCTTGTTTTTCCTGATTCATATATTTTATTTGCAAGGAATAATCATAAGCCTCCAAGCCACCTACCTGAATTTTTTCCCGCATTAAGTCAAATTTCAATAGCGGAATATCTTTGTTTTGTAAAATATATGTACCTGCTAAATCTTTATTTCCCATTATATTCACCTGCCTTTGGTAATGCCCCTTGGAATTTATCTACCGATTACTTAACAAAATCAAATCAACTTGTTTTTCTTGCAGAAATAATAAATGCCATCATCCTCACAGTTGCCACAGGTGGCCCAAGCGATTTTTTTCAAATCCTCAGAGCCGTTGCCCATTGCTACGCAGTAATCAAGAGCCTGGAACATTTCCAAATCATTGTTGCCATCGCCAAAGGCCATAGCTTCTGATGTTTTCAAGCCGAAATATTCCAGTACCTTAGTTACCCCACGGCCTTTGCCTCCATCAGCCGGCACAATATCAAAGGCTCTATCCCACCAAGCCGCAATTTTCGCATTTTCTGTATTTTTAATCATATTAGGACGCTCTGGCACCCGTCCCGCTGCCATAATCTGATACACATCATCCTGTAATACCTGCTGAAAATCTGGCGCTGGCTTCAAATCTATACCGCCCATAATATAATATTCATGCAAGTCATCATCTACCCAGTTAGCTGCCATTCTATCTACAGTGGCAACTACCATAGGCCGATTTATTTCCTGACTGTTCTTGGCTATCTGCAATACATCCTGCTTGTGAAGAGGATTGTTGAAAATGATTTCCCCAGCACCGGTATAGCAATAAGAGCCACTATATGTAAGATAAACATCAAAGGTTACACCATCTACCTGAGGCATCTGCATTGGCGCCCGCCCAGAAGCAATACATACCTTAATCCCCTTAGCCTGCAATCCCTTCAACATCTCTACAGTCTTAGCAGACATTCCATCAGCCTTATAATCTATCAAAGTTCCGTCTACATCAAAAAACACAATCTTTATTTGTTCCATATAGCACCTGCTTCCTATTGTGAAAACCATTTAATTCAATTATCTAATTATACTAATCATCTAATTATACTATAGAAAGATATTTTATTCATGAAAAATCAGACCGTCTGCCTGCAAAATAAAATTTGAAAGACAGACGGCCATACAATTTATTTTTCCTTGCGAGGAGAGTTATTGCGTTTTGCACTTACCTGAGCCATCATTTCCTGGGAAATAGCCTGAAAAGCCGCTTCGGCAATTTCGTAAAGCCGTTGGTTATTTTCCTGCAAATAAAGTGTGCCCAACAAAGCCTCAAAGCCAGTACTGGAATGGTACTGAGCTACAGAAGCACTTTTGCTAACACGGCTGCGGCAATTCCTGCCCCGCTTGTAAATAGCAATTTCCTCCTCTGTCAGCATAGGCTCAATGGCCCGATAGGCCTTATCCTGCCAGATAGCAGAAACTATCTGAGCACTAAACTGATTCAGCACCTGCACCTTGCTTTGCTCATAGGAAAGGAGCCTTCCCCGCACAAAAAGATGGAAATAGGCATCCCCTATATAGGCTAGCACCAAAGGATGCAGAGTTCTAGGATTTACCTCCTGATAACGCTGCAACGCGCCTCCTGTGCCATCTGGCACAAACATCATATCTACCAGCTTCTGAAAATGTTCAAAGGTCATAACAGCACCTTATGCCTTTTTCCATTTGGTCCCAGCAGCAGAATCCTCCAGAATAATGCCTTGAGCCTTTAGGCCATCACGGATTTCATCAGCTCTAGCCCAATTCTTGGCCTTCTTTGCCTCTGCTCTTTCTGCAATAAGAGCCTCAATTTCCTCTGGAGAAATTCCGTCTTTTCCATCATCCTCAGTAGGCATTTCCAGACTGCCCTCAAAAATACCAATAACCTCAGCCATTTCCTTGTAAACATCCATAAGCTGACCGAAATGCTTCTTGTCAAAATCACCCTTGTGATTAATGACACTATTGGCATAGGTGTTGATTTCCTTGGCCAAAGTAAACATATAGCCAATAGCCAGGGCTGTATTGAAATCATCATCCATAGCCTCATAAAAATCAGCTAGAGCCTTTTGAGCATTTTCAGCCAAAAGAACATCATTCTCTGTATTGCCCTCTCTAGCCTCCAACAGCTCCTGACCGTTGTCGTAGGCGGTTTTCAAACGCAGTAACCCAGCCTGAGCTTCCTTGATACGCTCCTCGCTGAAATCCAAAGGACTTCTATAATGAGTGCGGAGAATAAAGAAGCGCACAACCTCCCCGGGATACAGCTTCAAAATATCCGGTACAGTAATGAAATTATTCAAAGACTTGCTCATTTTCTCATTATCAATGGTAATAAAGCCATTGTGGAGCCAATACTGGGCAAAGCTGTGGTAATTGCCACAGCAGCACTGAGACTGAGCGATTTCATTTTCATGATGTGGGAAAATCAAATCACTGCCGCCACCGTGAAAGTCAAAGGTTTCCCCTAAATACTTCAAAGACATGGTGGAGCACTCAATATGCCAGCCTGGACGGCCCTTACCCCAAGGGCTTTCCCAGAACGGCTCTCCTGGCTTGGCAGATTTCCACAGGGCAAAATCCATAGGATTTGCTTTACGCTGGTCAACCTCTACTCTAGCTCCTGCCTGCATATCCTCCAGCTTACGACCGCTAAGCTTGCCATATTCAGGGAATTTTTCCACGCTGAAGTACACATCCCCTTCCAGCTCATAGGCATAGCCATTATCTATCAGCTTATGTACCATAGCAATAATATCAGAAATATGCTCCGTAACCTTTGGATAAAGGTCTGCTCTCTGCACATTCAGCTTATCCATAGCCTCAAAATAACTCTTGATATAACGCTCACTTATAACGGAGCAATCCACGCCCTCTGTATTAGCAGCCTTGATAATCTTGTCATCCATATCCGTAAAATTCTGAATATGCTTAACCTCAAAGCCCTTTTTGCGGAAATATCTCTTGATAACATCCCAAGTTACAAAAGGACGGGCATTGCCAATATGAGGGTGATTATAGGGAGTAACACCGCAGACATACATCCCTACCTTGCCTGGCTCCTGAGGTACAAATTCCTGTTTTTTTCTAGTTAATGTATTATATACTTTAAGCATTTTTATCCTCCAATTCCTTTTCCAGCTCATTAACGCGCTTTTCCATTTTGTCCAGCTTTTCCGCCAAATCTGTAATCAAGTCCCGCACTGGATCTGGCAGCTCATCATGGTTCAAATCCACATCCTGCTCATCTGCCATTTCCTGTACATCCTCATCATTGTCTAAAAGCTTCATCATTTCATCAGTATAGACAGGCTCGCCTACCCTTTTGCCATGCATTACCACGACTCGGCCGGGAATACCTACAACAGTGGCATAGGCTGGTACAGCTTTAAGCACCACGGAACCAGCTCCGATTTTGGCATGATCCCCTACGGTAAAGGAGCCCAATACCTTGGCACCAGAAGCAACAACTACATTGTTCCCCAAGGTAGGATGTCTTTTGCCCTTCTCCTTGCCTGTACCACCTAGAGTAACGCCCTGATAAAGGGTAACATTCTTCCCTAGCTCCGCAGTTTCACCAATAACAATGCCTGTGCCGTGGTCGATAAACAAACCCTCACCAATGGTGGCACCAGGATGAATTTCAATACCTGTCAGGAACCGCCCCAGATTGGAAATCAATCTAGGCAGCAGTACCCAGCCCTTGAGATACAGAGCATGGGATATGCGGTGCAGCCAGATGGCATGAAGTCCTGAATAACAGCAAATGACCTCAATAACGCTGCGGGCTGCCGGGTCTCGCTCGAAAACTACCCGAATATCTTTTTTGATACGGGCTCTAAGTCTTTTAAAAAACATTTTGCCTCCAACTCCATACACACTGTTTCCTAACCTTTGACAACAAAAAACCGCCTCAGCTAAGAGGCGGCTATCAGTCGCGGTTCCACTCTAATTCCAGCAATATTTTCCACACTGGTCTGGCAAATTCCACCATAACCTAGAAAAACTGCTTCTCAATGGTTTTTAACGCATCCCTGCGTCAGAGCCTAACTTCCCGCCAAATTGGCAATAATTCAGCCCTGCAGCTCCCAGGTGCACTTTCCCTCATCGTAGCTCAGATTCCTTACAGCCTGTACAGCTCCTATCTTGAATTAGTCAAGTCCAGAAGCTGTCTCCGAGAACCCTCTCTGTCAGCTCGTACAACGTACTCTGCCTGTTCACAGCCTTTAATATATGATATTTAGTATTGTATCAAAAAATTTATGTTCATGCAAGGTGGAAGAATTGTTTTACCTTTCAATTCCTGCTACAGCATAAGAAGAGATACCCTGACCGCTGCCAGTAAAGCCCAAATGCTCCTCTGTAGTGGCCTTTACATTTATCTGGTCTATATCCACACGGAGAACTCTAGCGATGTTTTCCCGCATCTGAGGAATATGAGGCAGCATCTTCGGCTTCTGTGCCACAATGGTAGCATCCACATTACCTACTACATAGCCCTTTGCTGCCAAGAGATTGCCAACCTCCTCCAACAGCTTTAGGCTGTCTGCTCCTTTGTAGCGAGGATCTGTATCTGGAAAATGCTTGCCTATATCTCCCAAGGCTGCTGCTCCCAGCAAAGCATCTGAAATTGCGTGCAAGAGCACATCTGCATCAGAATGACCTAAAAGACCTTTTTCGTAAGGTATATCCACACCACCAATAATCAGCTTGCGATTCTCCACCAGCTGATGAACATCATAGCCCATGCCAAATCTTGTCATAAATTTGCCTCCCTATCTATCAATCATCTTCCCGCAGAAACTTTACCTTGATTTCCTCCACAAAGGCCTTTAAGGTATTTTCCAAGCTTTCTTCCTGTGGATTTTCCTTGGCTGTTTCATGCAAAAAGGCCTTGGCCACCACAATATCCTCTGGCGTAGTAATTTTGATATTGCGATAATCGCTATTTACAATATAAACAGGATAACCACACCGCTCTACCAAGCTGGCATCATCAGTGCCCAAAAAACCATCCTTTACTGCCAGTTCATTGGCCCTAACCAGAATATCCCGGCGAAACCCCTGGGGAGTCTGAACTTCCCATAGTGTGCTTCTATCTGGAGTTTCCAGTACCTCCTGCTTTTCATTGCAGATTTTAATGGTATTTTTGGCAGGCACCGCCGCAATGGCCCCGCCTTTTTCTCTCGCTGTTTTTATAGTTTCCTGTATAACCTCTGTAGAAATCAGAGGCCTGGCTGCATCATGCACCAGAATAATATCATCATCAGAAGGATTTTCTATGGATTGAATACCATTCCACACCGAATACTGGCGCTCACTGCCGCCAGCCACTACCTGCCAAGGCTTCAAGCTGGGAATCCTTTTTAGGATTCCTTTGACAAACTGTACCTCGCCCTCACCTACAACCACAATCAGATTATCCACCTGAGAGCAATCAGAAAACCGCAACAATGTCCGTACCAAAATTGGAATCCCAGACAACTCCATAAAAACCTTATTCATGCCAGCCTGCATTCTCTTCCCCCGACCAGCAGCAGGAAAAATAACACTAACCATAATCCCACAACAACTCCCTTCCTAATCAGCACGATGGTATTCCATAAGCTCAATATAGGCCTTTTCACAGCTAATCATAGCCAGCTTTGGCTGTTTGGAATGCATTGACAGCACCGCCATCTGATTAGCAATTACACCGGTTCCTAATACTGCCCAGTTCAAATGCTTTTCTGAAATAAACTACCTCCCAGCACAAATGACTTTTACGACTGTACACCCACTATTTGCATTTTATCATCAATTAACTTCAATACTAATTCAATTTGCTTTTCACTAGCCATTTTCTTTAAATCTTTTAATTTGATAATCTTATCTTCAAATATTTTATAACAAATATCCTTAAATTCTGACCTTTCATACAAATAAAATACAAAATCATCTCTATCGTAAATCTCATCAACACAATTGTCAATTTCACTTCTATGAATTCCTTTTATTAATTTAAATAACTCGTCTTGATATTCTATTTCATTTCTGCAATACCGCCTTACCATTCTAGTAATACCTGTTATTTGCTTTTTTCGGTCCTTCTGGTGCCCAAACTTCCAGCAAATCGTAATCAAAAATTCACTAATATGATTTCCATTTAAATACGAAAACAACGCAAAAATATAGCTCTTTAACAGTGAATCACAAAATGAACCACCTGTGCTAAAGTATTTACTGCAGCTATAATCATAATATTCTAGAAATTCATTATATGACATAGTTCCATCATAGTTTTTGATAATAAAATATTTTAGATATCCTGGTATTCTCCTTGACAGGATCTTATCATTCTGTGCCAATATGAATCTTGATTTTTCTGTAATGTGTATAATTATTGCTTTCTTATAATTTTGCACAATATACCGCAAAAAATGCTCAGATTCCACATTAGCTAAAATAAATTCGATCAAATTTTCCTTCTTTCTGCATAGATTTTCAGGATACTCTAAAGAAAATGTCATTAATAATGAAAGTAATTCCGGTTTACCTAGATTCATAAGGCTATATTCGTATACAATATATTTTTCATCTATCAGATGTAAAATCATATTATCAGTTAGTTCCGGGATACGATGTTTATTCACCAATAAATTACGTCCATCACAAATTCTGTTTAATAATATTACTAATGAAAAAAATTTCATTTGCTGTTTTGTCACATCATTGTTTTTCTTCATTTGCAAATAAGTTTCGTAATCTATACACTGCATAAACAATAAATCTGGTCTATCCAAAGTATTAACCTGATCATATTCTGTATGATCCTTAAATTCCACCCCTAAATCAAAATCATCAAAAAACATGTCATCTTGTTCCTTAATATGATACCGCACTCCACCAGTTAACAAGTATATCTCTTTAAAAACATGTTCAATACCTGCAGAGGTAATACTATAACCTCGTCCTTGTGTATATCTATAAGAATATTCTTCATTCCTTACACTTGGAATTACTCTTGAAGCACGTTCTATATCCAATTTTGTTATTGGAAGATGTTTCCAAGCATCCTTTTTATCAACTGAATTTGCTTCTGTTGGTTCAAAAAACATATCATCAGGCATACAACCTATTCTACCTAATAATTGCCCATCATCATTATTATATACACAATTGCCTCGTATGCTTATTTTATCTAGAAATTCACAATACAGTAGTCTAGACATGTATGTATACTTCAATTTTTCATATCCTATATTAAACCAATTTTCAAATAATCTTCCTATTTTTATCATGTCAAATCTCCTAAATCCCGTTTGTATCATACCAGTTAGTAACTTGTATGATACTAAACTATCTGCTTATAATAAGACAGCATGATTCTCCTGCTATCTTATTTCCCATATCTGTGTATTCCTTTCTAAAACCACCTCCGCGATCTATGCTATGATTCATGTATTATTTTCTTCTAAAATTGGGAGTGTAAAATAGTTTGTGTAAAAAGTAATTGCGCAGATTTATTTTATGCC
>SAMEA3663090__coassemble_190_pt1 | contig 25386 bp, 24 predicted proteins | sample SAMEA3663090__metabat2_low_PE_027 | metagenome-assembled genome bin SAMEA3663090 (sample SAMEA3663090) | pig gut metagenome | biome: pig gut; feature: pig-associated habitat; material: faeces | place: France | collected 2012 | reverse complement strand
AAGCACATAAACGCTGAAAGTACTTGGCTGGAGACGGCCTGGGAGGATAAGAAGTCGCCGGTTCATAGCTTCTATAGGCTATGGTTTATAGAAGCTCAGTATGGCGGTCGTGGTGAAGTGGTTAACACACTGGATTGTGGCTCCAGCACGCGTGGGTTCGATCCCCACCGATCGCCCCATATTATAGGGGTATAGCTCAATTGGTAGAGCAACGGTCTCCAAAACCGTAGGTTGTGAGTTCAAGTCTTACTGCCCCTGCCATTTATGCGGAGCAGTACTCAAGAGGCTGAAGAGGACGGTTTGCTAAATCGTTAGGGTCGCAAGGCTGCGGAGGTTCGAATCCTCTCTGCTCCGCCATTTCGTGAGTAAAGGCATCAGATTTATCTGGTGCCTTTTTTGCTGTCTATATGGTAATTTGAGCTACGAACCTTATTAAGTTTACTTATAACTTGACTGAATTGTATTTTGGCATTATCATTAATTCCAACAAAGTATTGACTAATGGAACACACTGTGTTAGTATATTATTCGTTAGTACTTTAATAGAGTAAAGAGTAAAAGTTGCTTATAATGGAGGCGTACCCATGACTTCTGATAATATGGATTATATTACAATTGCCCTGCCTAAGGGAAAACTATTTGGCATTTCCGCTGATCTGCTGGCTAAGGCAGGCTATACAGCTCAGGATCTTAGTGAAAAATCTCGTAAGCTGGTTATTACTAATGAGGAAAAGAAAATCAGATTTATCATTAGTAAGACAGCAGATGTACCAACCTATGTGGAATACGGTGCAGCTGATATTGGTATCATCGGCAAGGATGTTTTAACTGAGTCCGGTATGGATGTTTACGAGCTGTTGGATCTGGGCTTTGGCCGCTGTCATTTGATGATGGCTGTAAACAAGGCTTGCAAGCGTGAAAAGCTGACAGATTACGCCCATACTAGAGTGGCCACCAAATTCCCACATATTGCAGAGAAATTCTTTAACAGCAAGGGTATGCAGATGGAATATATTAAGCTGAATGGCTCCATTGAGCTGGGACCTATTGTAGGCCTCTCAGAGAGTATTGTGGATATAGTGGAAACTGGCACTACCTTGAAGGAAAACAATCTAGAGGAAATTGCCTATATAATGGATGCTACAGCAAGATTGATTTGCAATCGAGTTAGCTTTAAACTAAAATTTGATAGAATCAATCAGCTTACTGAGGATTTGAAGCAGATTTTGGCTATGGCAGAGGAGGAAAAGAAATGAGAATTATCAATGTAAAGGATATGGGCCTGGAGGCTGTAGAAAAATTACTGAAGAAGCCAGCCTTTGATCAGGTTGAATTGAATCCTCGCATTCGGGAGGCCAACAAAAAGCTTTTTGGTGCAGATCTCACCGCAGCTGAAATTGTGGATAAAATCGTTGGAGATGTGCGTCGCGATGGTGACGAGGCAGTTATTAAATATACCAAGCTGATTGATAGAACTGAATTTACGCCAGAGGAATTTGTAGTTACTGAGACTGAATATGAGGCTGCCTATCAGGAGGCTGATCCTGCAGTTGTGGAATCCCTCCGCAAGGCTGCCGAGAATGTGCGTCGTTATCATCAGGAGCAGAAGCCTAATTCCTGGATGACCTATCGTGACAAGGGCTCTATTCTAGGTCAGTCCGTAATACCTTTGGATAGAGTTGGTATTTACGTGCCAGGAGGTACAGCAGCTTATCCTTCCTCTGTAATCATGAATGCCATGCCAGCCGTAGTAGCCGGTGTAAAAGAAATTATTATGATGGTGCCACCAAAGAATGGCAAAATCAATCCATATGTATTGGTAGCTGCCAAGGAAGCCGGTGTGTCCAAAATATTTAAAATCGGTGGTGCTCAGGCTATTGCTGCTATGGCCTTTGGTACGGAAACCATTCCTAGAGTAGATAAGATTACTGGTCCAGGCAATATTTTTGTTACCCTGGCCAAAAAGGCTGTTTATGGACACTGTGATATTGATATGCTGGCTGGCCCTAGTGAAATTCTCATTGTGGCAGATAAGACCGCAGATCCTGCTTATACTGCAGCGGATATGCTAAGTCAGGCTGAACATGATATGCTGGCCTCCAGTATTGTAATTACTGATAGCCCTGAGCTGGCTGAAAAGGTAGCTGCGGAGGCAGAGAAGCAGCTGAAGGTATTGCCAAGAGAAGAAATTACCAGAGCTTCACTGGATAGGAATGGTATGATTATTATAACAGAGGATATTATGCAGGCTGTAGAGCTGGCTAATGTTTCTGCCCCAGAGCATATGGAGGTACTGACTGAGCAGCCATTCCAGCTGCTTCCATATATTCGTCATGCTGGTGCGGTATTCCTGGGAGCATATTCTCCAGAGCCTTTAGGAGATTATTTTGCAGGGCCAAATCATGTACTGCCTACTGGTGGTACAGCCAGATATTATTCTGTTCTTAATGTAGAAACCTTTATGAAGCGCACCAGCATTATTTCCTATACGCAGGAACAGCTGGATGCTGTTAGCGATGATGTAATTCGCTTGGCGGAGGCAGAGGGATTGCAGGCTCATGCTAACGCTGTAAAGCTAAGAAAGCTTTGATGCCGTTATAAAACTACTAGTATAGAGAGTAGGGATAGAATGACCAGAGTAAAAAAACTTAGATATAGAAGCAAATTAGGGGATATGCCCTCCTATGATGTGGTGGAAAGAGAGTGGAAGGTTAAGGTAAATGCCAATGAATGTGGTATGAACCTGCCACCTATGGTGGAGGACAGGGTGATGGGCCGTTTAAGCCGTGTAGCCTTCAACCGTTACCCTAATGAGGATTTGGAGCAGCTCATGGAGTCCATTGCTGATAATTATGGACTGCAAAAGGAAAATGTCCTTATTGGCAATGGCTCTAGTGAAATCATTGAGAAGCTGTTTTTTGCCTTTGGTGGCAGAAATCTGACTGTGGTTTATCCACAGCCATCCTTCTCTATGTATCATATATATGCCAAGGCTGCCGAGGCCCGGTCTGTGGTGGTAGATCTGAATAAAGAGGATTATAGCCTGAATGTGCGGGAGTTTATTCAGAAGGTAAATGATTCCAAGGCATCTCTGGCTGTGGTTTGCAATCCTAACAATCCAACTGGCAATGCCTTGCCTTTGGAGGATATAGAAAACATTGCCCAGCATACCAGCTGTGCCCTGCTGATTGACGAGGCCTATGTGGAGTTTTATGGTCAGTCTGCTGCATCTCTTTTGAAGAAATATCCCAAGCTGCTAGTAGCCAGAACCTTCTCCAAGGCCTACGGCCTGGCAGCCATTCGCTGTGGTTATCTTTTAGGGGATGCCGAGGTTATTGCTATGGTGGCCAAAACCTTTATGCCATATCATATGGATGTGCTGACACTGGTAACAGCAGATACTGTTTTCCAGATGCGGGATGAATATGTACCAAGAATACAGCAGATGATTGCTGAAAGAAACCGTATGTCAGAATTATATGCTTCCCTACCAGGCTTTAAGGTATATCCTTCTCAGACCAATTTTATATTGGTAAAATATGAAAAGGCCGTTCCTCTTAACGAAGAGCTGGTTAATATGAGTATTGGTGTCCGCAGCTTTGGTTCTGCTCCTGGACTGGAAAACTGCCTGAGAATTTCCATGGGCACCAGACAGGAAAATGATCAGGTCTTTGACGCTATAAAAAGCTTTGTGGAAGCAAATCAGTAATTTGTAAGGTGGTGGCAGCTGTGGAGCAGCACAGAAGCAGTAATATTATTCGTGAAACCAAGGAAACATCTGTGGATCTAACAATTGATTTGGATGGCAAGGGCAGAACTGATATCACTACAGGTATTGGCTTTTTTGACCATATGCTGAATCTTTTTGGTACGCACGGCAGATTTGATTTAGTAGTAAATTGTGAGGGAGATATTCAGGTAGATGGTCATCATACCGTAGAGGATATTGGTATTGCCCTTGGTCAGGCTGTAAGCAAAGCCCTAGGAGATAAGCGAGGGATTACCCGTTATGGCACCTTCTTCCTGCCTATGGATGAAACCCTGGCTATGGTATCTCTGGACATAAGTGGCCGGCCGTATCTGGTTTATGATGCTGGCGGAGATATGGCACCTATGATTGGTCAATACGATACAGAGCTGACAGAGGAATTTCTGCGGGCCTTTGCCTTTAATGCAGGCATTACCCTCCATGTGAAGATTATGTATGGTACCAATTCCCATCATAAGGTGGAGGCGATTTTCAAGGCATTGGGCAGAGCGCTGCATCAGGCTGTGGCTATTAATCAGGAAACAGCCAATGAGATTCCTTCCACCAAGGGCCTGCTGTAATAGGAGAAAAAAGATGATTGCAGTTATAGATTATGGAGTAGGCAATCTGTTTAGCGTAGAAAAGGCATTAATGCAGTTTGCCACAGATGTATTAATTACTGGTGATAAGGAATTGATTGCCAAAGCAGATAAGCTGGTATTGCCGGGAGTTGGAGATTTTGGAGAATGCATGAGCAATTTGGAGGCAACAGGGTTGATTCCAACTATTAGGGAATGCATTGCCAAGGGTACCCCTTTGCTGGGAATTTGCATAGGTGAACAGATTCTTTTTGAGGGAAGTGAGGAATCTCCAGAGGCCAAAGGCTTGGGAATTTTCAAGGGGATGGTGCGCAGGATTCAGGCACCTGGCTTGAAGGTTCCTCATATGGGCTGGAATTCTGTAACCTTTAGCCAGCCGAACCATCCTTTATTTGCCCATTTGGGAGAGCATCCGTATTTTTATTTTGTACACAGCTATCATTGTGTACCAGAGGATGCGAGTATTATTACAGCCACTACGGAATATGGCGAAAAGCTGACTGCTGCTGTGGCCAAGGATAATGTAATGGCAACCCAGTTCCATCCCGAAAAATCCGGTGATGTGGGACTGCAGGTTTTGAAAAACTTTATTGAAATGTAAATTATTGGCTTCTGATGGGAGAGTAAAATATGGTAATTTTTCCTGCAATAGATATTCGTGGTGGCAAATGTGTCCGCTTGTTCAAAGGAGATTTTGCTCAGGAAACAGTATTTAGTGATAAACCAGAAGATATGGCTGTAAAATGGCAGCAGCAGGGCGGAAAATTCCTGCATCTGGTTGACTTGGACGGAGCTTTAGCTGGCAAATCCCAGAACCTTGAAGTGGTTAAGAGAATTATTGCTAGTGTGGATATTCCTGTAGAGCTGGGGGGCGGCATCCGGACTATGGAGAATATCGATGAAGTTCTGGCCTTGGGGGTAAGGAGAGTAATTCTTGGCTCTGTGGCAGTCCAAAATCCCGAGCTGGTAAAGGAAGCCTGTGATAAATACGGTGATCGTATTGTAGTAGGCATTGATGCCAAGGATGGCATTGTGGCTGTAGATGGCTGGGGTGTATCTGGCAATGTGGAGGTAGTAGAGCTGGCCAAAAAAATGGCGGCAGCCGGGGTAAAAACCATTATTTACACAGATATTTCCAGAGATGGCACCTTGTCAGGGGTAAATGTAGAAGCCACAGCTAAATTGGCTAGAGAAAGCGGAGTAAAGGTGGTGGCCTCCGGCGGTGTGAAATCTCTGGAGGACATTAAGGCCTTGCTGCCATATGAAAAGGATGGCATTGAAGGTGTAATTGTGGGCAAATCCATTTATACTGGCAGTCTGAAGCTTCAGGATGCAATTGCCTTAGTAGAGGAGGCACAGTAATGTATACCAAGCGTATTATTCCCTGCTTGGACGTAAAAAATGGCCGGGTAGTTAAGGGAACCAATTTTGTAGGGCTGCGGGATGCAGGTGATCCAGTAGAGCTGGCTCATCGCTATGATTTGGAGCGCTGTGACGAGCTGGTATTTTTGGATATTACAGCCTCCAATGAACAGCGTGATACCATAGTACAGGTGGCAAGGGACTGTGCCTCTCAGGTATTTATTCCCTTTACCATTGGTGGCGGTATCCGCACTACAGAGGATATGCGAAAAATGCTAAAGGCAGGAGCGGATAAAACCTCTGTAAATACAGCCGCCGTAAAAAATCCCGACCTGATTCGTCAGGGAGCAGAGAAATTTGGCCGTCAATGTATTGTTCTGGCTGTAGATGCCCGTCGCAATGGGGAAAACAGCTGGGAGGTTTATGTTAATGGCGGTAGAACACCTACCGGCCTGGATGTTATTGAATGGGTAAAAAAGGCAACAGAGCTAGGGGCAGGAGAAATTCTGCTTACCAGCATGGATGCTGATGGTACTAAGGATGGTTATGATATACCTCTTACCAGAGCTGTGTCAGAGGCTGTAAATGTACCTGTTATTGCTTCTGGCGGTGCAGGTACTATGGAGCATTTTTATGATGTACTGACAGAGGGCAAGGCTGATGCTGTTTTGGCAGCCTCTGTTTTCCATTATGGTCAGTATACAGTGCGTCAGGTAAAGGAATATCTCAAATCCAGAGGAGTGGAGGTTAGATTCTGATGCTGGATATTTCAATGATTAAATTCGATGAAAAAGGTCTTGTACCTGCAGTGGTGCAGGAGGAAAATGGCCAGGTTTTGATGCTGGCCTATATGAATAAGGAGTCTCTGGAGAAAACTTTGGAAACAGGTACTACCTGGTTCTGGAGCCGCAGCCGTCAGGAGCTGTGGAACAAGGGAGCGACCTCCGGCAATATGCAGCAGGTTAAGGATATGTATTATGACTGTGATGGGGATACTATTCTGGTTATCGTCCATCAGCAGGGTTCTGGTGCCTGTCATACAGGAACCTATTCCTGCTTTAGCGGGCGTCGGCTTATGCCAAATAACAAGGCTCTGGCTGTGGTAGATCAGCCTGAGCCAGATAAATATGCCTTGGCTGGTATTCTTAACGAACTGTACGATGTTATTAAGGATCGTCAGTTAAATCCCAAGGAAGGCTCTTATACCAATTACCTTTTTGAAAAAGGCCAGGATAAGATTCTGAAAAAGGTGGGAGAGGAAGCTGTAGAGACAGTTATTGCCTCCAAGAATCTTAACAAGGAAGAAATTATTTACGAGATGGGAGATCTTTGGTATCACTGTCTGGTATTGCTGGCTTATCATAATATCAAGCCAGAGGAGGTTTTTGCTGAGCTGATAAATCGCCATAACGGGGGAGATTATCACAAATTCACTGGCAAAACCGGCATCCGTCCTGTAGACTAAAAAGGCGCAAAAAAAAGACTGTCGCAGCTGCGACAGTCTTTTATTTGTGCAATATGTATTTTACTGCTATATAGCCTACACCATAAAGCATAAGCATAGGAATGGCCATCATGCACTGACTGATAATATCCGGCGGGGTAAGCAGGGCACCAATAACAAAGCATACAAGGATGACAATGCGGAATTTGGCTGCCAGCATATCTGAGGTAATAATTCCCAGCCATGCCAAAATCATCATAATTAGTGGCATTTCAAAGAGCATTCCAAAGGGAAGCACAAAGGTGATAATGAAGTCAAAATAGCTTCCAGCAGATAAAAATGGCTGGAAGTCAGCACTGCCCATGCCCAGGAAGAAATTCATGGCTAGCGGCAATACCAATTTAAAGGAAAATATCAGGCCTGCCACAAACAACAGTACAGAAACTGGCACCAGTATGGACAGCAGCAATCTTTCCCGCATGGTGAGGGCTGGGAGAAGAAAGGCCCAGGCCTGATAAAAGATAATAGGTAAGGCAAATAAAAAGCCTGAGAAAATAGTTACCTTTACATAGACAAAGAAAGCCTCGGCAGGCTGCATATAATAAAGCTTGCCAGCTGGCTCCAAAAGAAAGGCCATAATCTCATCCAGAAAATTATAAGCTGCAGCAGCACCTATGGCTACTGCCAGAAGGCTGTACAAAATACGTTTGCGCAGCTCTGTCAGATGCCCCAATATGGTCATATCTTCACTGGTATCCTGCTGTGGGGGCTGGTGGCTTTCTGTAGGCAGTGGATGCTGGTCATTTGAAGTATCTGTCATCTTATTATGCCTTTTTGTCTGTATTATCAGTGGACTTCTTTTCCTCTTCTACAGTAACATTCTCAACGATGTTTTTCTCTGCATTGCGGAACTCTCTGATACTCTTGCCCAATGCTCTGCCTACATCTGGCAGCTTGCCAGGGCCAAATACTACCAATGCGATAACCAAGATCAGAATCAGCTCGGTAACACCAATTCCACTAAACATAATATTTCTCCTTTCGCAAATCAAAATATCTAACGGCTCTTATTATAACACAGTACCTTGGATTATACCTAATATAATTTTTTGAATAAATTTGCGGCTTATGTATTGCTTTCAATTAGCAAAAGTAATATTATTTATGTATGTGTATAAATGATAGCTATTCTAGGAGATGATGTTATTTCTGTTGTTGCTGATATTGAAAGAAAAAAGAATATCACAAAAGCTGAGCTTCAGTATTTGCTGGAGGGAAATGAAGGGAAGCTTCTAGGGCAGCGGGCGGCAGCAGTAAGGCAGGAGATTTATGGCCAGGCTGTTTTTATTCGGGGACTTATTGAATTTACCAACTACTGCAAAAATAACTGCTATTATTGCGGTATCCGCCGAGGCAACAAGTTGGCTGAACGCTATCGCCTTACGGAGGAAGAAATTCTTGCCTGCTGTCAGGAAGGCTACAGACTGGGCTTTCGCACCTTTGTACTCCAGGGTGGAGAGGACGAATATTTCACAGATGCCAGAATGTGTCACATTATTCGCAGTATCAAGGAACAGTATCCTGATTGCGCTATAACCCTTTCCATTGGAGAAAAAAGCGCTGAAAGCTACCAACAGTATTTCCAAGCTGGTGCTGATAGATACCTGCTGCGGCATGAAACTGCCAATGAAGCTCATTATAGTCAGCTGCATCCTGCTGAAATGTCCTTGCAGCATCGCAAGAAGTGCTTGTATACTCTTAGAGATATAGGCTATCAGGTGGGAGCAGGCTTTATGGTAGGCTCGCCGGGACAGACTGTGGATACACTGTATGAGGATTTGCAGTTTCTTAGGGAGTTAAAGCCTCATATGGTAGGCATAGGGCCATTTATCCCTCAGCATGAAACTCCCTTTGGCCAAAAGCCTGGGGGAACTGTGGAAAGGACAGTAACCCTGCTGTCTATAATAAGGCTATTACTGCCCCATGTACTTTTGCCAGCTACCACAGCCTTGGGAACTATTGATCCTGTAGGCAGGGAAAAGGGGCTGCGGGCAGGCGCCAATGTGGTAATGCCAAATTTGTCCCCAAAATCAGTGCGGAAAAAATACGCATTATATGATGCCAAAATCTGTACTGGAGAAGAAGCAGCTGAGTGTATCAACTGTTTAAAAAATCGTGTAGAAAGTACCGGTTATACGGTAGTCTGCGATCGCGGAGATTACAGACCATAGGAGAGAGTAAAATGTATGATGTAAAATCCATGAAGGCAGAGGAGTTTATCTCTGACGAGGAAATTCAGGCAACCCTGAAATATGCTGACGAAAACAAGGATAATATGGAGGTTGTGGATAAGATTATTGCCAAGGCTAAGCTGGGCAAGGGACTTACCCATCGTGAGGCTTCCGTACTTTTGGCTTGTGACAACGAGGCCAAGCTGCAGGAAATCTATGATTTGGCTCGTCAGATTAAGGAGGATTACTACGGCAATCGCATTGTGTTGTTTGCCCCATTGTATCTTTCCAATTATTGTGTCAACGGCTGTCTGTATTGCCCTTATCATGCCAAGAATAAGCACATCAGCCGTAAGAAGCTGACTCAGGATGAGATTCGCAAGGAAGTTATTGCCCTGCAGGATATGGGCCACAAGCGCCTGGCTATTGAGCTGGGAGAGGACCCTGTAAACAATCCTATTGAATATGTGCTGGAATCCATCAACACTATTTATAATATTAAGCATAAGAACGGTGCTATCCGCCGTGTTAATGTAAATATTGCTGCTACCACTGTGGAGAACTACAGAAAGCTTCATGAAGCAGGCATTGGTACATATATCCTGTTCCAGGAAACCTATAACAAGGAAGGCTATGAAAAGCTGCATCCAACTGGACCAAAGCATGATTATGCTTATCACACAGAGGCAATGGATAGAGCTCAGGCTGGTGGCATTGATGATGTAGGCTTAGGTGTACTTTTCGGCTTACAGATGTATCGCTATGAATTTGCTGGTCTGTTGATGCATGCTGAGCATCTGGAGGCTGTTCACGGTGTAGGTCCACATACCATTAGTGTACCTCGTGTCAAGAAAGCAGACGATATTGATCCAGATGCCTTTGACAATGGTATCAGTGATGAAATGTTTGAGAAAATTATTGCTTTGATTCGCGTGGCTGTTCCATATACTGGTATGATTATTTCCACCCGTGAGGGCAAGGCTGTGCGGGAAAAGGCTTTGGAATTTGGTATTTCCCAGATAAGCGGCGGCTCCCGTACCAGCGTAGGCGGTTATGTGGAGGAGGAGTCAGAGGATGATAACTCTGCTCAGTTTGATGTTAGTGATAGAAGAACTCTGGATCAGGTAATAAGCTGGCTGATAGATTTGGGCTATGTACCAAGCTTCTGTACAGCCTGCTATCGTGAGGGACGCACTGGTGACAGATTCATGTCCCTGTGCAAGAGCAAGCAGATTCTGAACTGCTGCCATCCAAATGCTCTGATGACCTTGAAGGAATATCTGGAGGATTATGCCAGTGAGGAAACCAAGGCAAAGGGTATGGCCATGATTAATGAGGAATTGCAGAAGATTCCAAATGAGAAGGTTAGAAGAATTGCTGCTGAGCATATTGCTGATATTAGTGGTGGCAAGAGAGATTTCAGGTTCTAATTATGGCAGAATTAAATGAAGTACCAAATGCCAATCGTCTGCATATTGGCATTTTTGGCAAAACCAATAGTGGCAAGTCCTCCCTGCTGAATATTATTACTGGTCAGAGCACCTCCATTGTTTCTGATGTGGCAGGCACTACTACAGATGTGGTGTACAAGGCTATGGAAATCAATCCCCTGGGGCCTTGTGTCCTTATGGATACAGCAGGTTTAGAGGACAATACGGCTTTAGGGGCTCAGCGGTTGGAGAAAACTCAACTGGCTATGGACAAGGCAGATATGGCCATTATTGTTTTCCCGGCAGATGGCAGACAGGATTTTGCTTCTGAGCTGCAGCTGCTGGCTAGGTTCCGGCAGAAAAATATTCCTGTGCTTTGTCTGATAAATGATTTTTCTGACAATAAAGAAGCTGTAGCTGATTTGCAGGACAGATTGGCAGAGAGATTGAAGGACAGCAAGATAAAAGCTGTGGTGGCAGATTGCAGTCATGCTGGCAATATAGATGAGCTGCGTATGGCTTTGGCTAGCTTAATGCCAGAGGATTTTGACACAGAATATATTACTGGGCGGCTGGTGTCTGAGGATGATGTAGTGCTGTTGGTAATGCCCCAGGATATTCAGGCTCCTAAGCGGCGGTTGATTTTGCCCCAGGTTCAGACTATTAGAGAGCTGTTGGATAGAAAATGCCTTGTTATCAGTGTTACAGCAGATAAATACCAGCAGGCCCTGTCCCAGCTAAAGACAGCTCCCAAGCTGATAATTACGGATTCTCAGGTTTTTAAATATGTTTATGAGCATAAACCAGCAGAAAGCCGTTTAACCTCCTTTTCCGTACTTTTTGCAGCCTATAAGGGGGATTTGGCCTACTACATTGAGGGAGCAAAGCATATAGACAGCTTGACAGAAAATTCCAAGGTGTTGATTGCGGAATGTTGTACTCATGCTCCTCTGCAGGAGGATATTGGCCGTGTGAAGATTCCAGCTCTCCTGCGGAAGCGTTTTGGGGCCAAGCTGCAGGTGGATGTGGTTAGCGGCACCGATTTTCCTGAAAATTTGTCAGCCTATGATTTAATTATTCAATGTGGCGGCTGTATGTTTAATCGGCAGTTTATTATGACCAGGATAGAAAAAGCAAGGGCCGAGGCTGTACCTATGACAAATTACGGCATTACCATTGCTTATTTAACAGGAATTCTGGACAAAATTTCATTTTAGGGGTAATATATACTGAGTATGGTATTTGCCCTATTGGTTATTTGAGAATGGAGACATGATGATATACTCGTTGTGGTGTATATCATCATGTCTTTATGTTGAACATTACAAATAATTTACAGCTTCATGGTGGTATATATTTTTTTAATAATTCCATAAATATGAAATATTTTTTATAATTATTCAATAGTGGTAAAATAATAAATGTAAATTATTGTGTGTTTTTATATTATTGTGTTAGGCGAAAAATAAGGAGAGTTTGTATGACTAACAAAATATCTCGGCGCAAGTTTTTAAAGGTTGTGGCTGGGTCTGGCGTAGTCGGCTTTGGCGTAATGGCAGCCGGCTGCAAGGGTGATCCATCAGGAGCCCAGGGATGGATACCTAATCAGTATCAGGGAAAAGGCGACTTCCCTGTAAACCTGAAAGGCCGTGTGGCCATTAGCCAGGATAACCCATCTATCGAGCGAGATGATGAGAAGTGTATTCTGTGTGGTCAGTGTGTAGAGGCCTGTAAGAATGTTATGGGCGTCTATGGTAATTACCCATTGCCATTGAAGAATGAAGTGGCCTGTGTAGGCTGCGGTCAGTGCACCATTGCCTGTCCTTCCGGTGCTATTACTGAAAAGCGTAATATTCAGGATGTATTGGCAGCTATTGATGATGATAGCAAGCATGTTGTAGTACAGACAGCACCAGCTACCAAGGTTTCTCTGGGCGAGGAATTTGGCATGGAGCCTGGTGCCAGTGTAGGGAAGAAGATGGTTGGTGCCTTGAAGGAGGCAGGTTTTGACGCCGTATTTGACACCTGCTTCTCCGCTGACCTTACCATTATGGAGGAGGCCTCTGAGTTTGTACACAGACTTACCAAGGCCAAGGACGAAATTCCACATCTTACCTCCTGCTGCCCTGGCTGGGTTAAATACTGTGAGTATTTCTATCCAGAGCTTATGCACAATCTGTCCACCTGTAAATCTCCCCAGAATATGATGGGGGCTACTATCAAATCCTTCTATGCAGAGAAGAAGGGCATTAAGCCAGAGAACATTATCAATGTTTCCATTATGCCTTGTACTGCTAAAAAGTTTGAGGTAGGCCGTGAGGAGCTGCAGGTTGATGACCAGCGGGATATGGATTATGTATTGACTACCAGAGAGCTGGCAGTATTGCTGAAGCACAAGGGCATTGACCTGAATACTGTAGCTGAAAGCGAATATGATTCCGTATTGGGCGAATCTACTGGTGCCGGCAAAATTTTCGGTGCTACCGGTGGTGTTACCGAGGCAGCTGTTCGTACTGCTTATTATTTTGCAACAGGCTCCAATCCACCAGCTGATTTGCTTTCCTGGCAGCCAGTTCGCGGCATGAAGGCTGTAAAGGAAGCCAATGCAACTATTCCAGGGGTGGGTACAGTGAATATTGCTGTATGTCATGGCTTGGAAAATGCTCGTCAGCTGCTGAATGGCATCAAGGAGCATGGCAGCAAGTGGCAGTTTATCGAATTTATGGCTTGTCCTGGCGGCTGCATTGGTGGCGGCGGTCAGCCAAAATCCTCTTTGGCTGATATTAAGCAGAAGCGTATTGCGGCCATTTACAAGGAGGATAACAGCTCCGCTAAGCGCTGCAGTCATGATAACACTGAAATTCAGTCGATTTATAAGGATTTCTATGGTAAGCCTCTCAGCGAGAAGGCTGAAAAGTACCTGCATACGTCCTTTGTAAACCGTCATGATCGGTTGTTTTGATTGAAAGAGGTGAAATAATGGCTGTTTTAGTAGATATAACAAAATGTATCGGCTGCGAGGGCTGTAGTGTAGCCTGCAAAATGTATAATGGTCTGGATTTCAAGGCTAAGCCTCGCAATATTAAGGATGGACATTTGGAATTGGATGACAATCGCTGGACTGTTATTCAGGAGTTCCATACCGCAAATGACAGTTTGCGCTTTGTCAAGAAGCAGTGCCTCCATTGCTTGGAGCCTGCCTGCGCGTCAGCTTGCTTCTCCAAGGCTATTCAGAAGGATGAAAAGACTGGTGCAGTTGTTTATTATCCTGATTTGTGTGTAGGTTGTCGTTATTGCATGGTAGCCTGCCCATATTCTATTCCAAAGTATCAGTGGAATGAGCAGTTCCCACAGGTGGCAAAATGTCAGATGTGTGAGGCCCGCCTGAGCAAGGGTGACGCACCTGCCTGTGTATCTGCCTGCACAACCGGCGCCTTGATTTCCGGTGATAGAGATGAACTGATAAAGAAGGCTCATGAGATCATTGCTTCTGATAGCCGCTATGTAAACCATGTTTATGGTGAGCATGAAGTAGGCGGTTCTGAGTGGCTGTATATATCTGATGTACCTTTTGAGGAGCTGGGCTTCAAGCAGGTTAGTGACACTCCTGTTACCAACTACAGCAAGAGCTATCTGTCCAAGGTTCCTTTCTTTGCTGCTGGCTGGGCTTTGTTCCTGGCTGGTCTTACTTATTACAATCATCGTGTAGAGAAAAACAAAAAAAATCAGGATGATGAGAACAAGGATAAGGAGGACTAAGCATGAAGGTAAAGGTATATAAATGTTTTAGAATTTTGGGCTGGGACTTTACCATAACTCCAACCCGATTCGTTCTGACTGGCCTTGTTGCTCTCATGGCAGCTACTGTACTGCTGAGACTTTTAACTGGCTTTCAGTTTGTAACTAATTTGACTGACGAAACCCCTTGGGGTATGTGGATTGCCTTTGACGTAATGTGCGGTGTTGCCTTGGCCGGTGGTGGTTATTCCACAGCCTTGCTTGTGCATATGTTCCGCTACAAGCAGTGCGAGGTTGTAGCCCGTGGTGCTTTGCTGACCTCTCTGCTGGGTTATATTCTGGTAATGGCTGGTCTGTTCCTGGATATTGGTCAGTGGTTTAACTTCTGGCGTCCTTTCGTATCCTGGGGTTATACCTCCGTATTGTTCGAGGTATTCTGGTGCATTTCCATGTACACCACTATTTTGAGCTTGGAGTTCTTTGAGATTATTACAGAGCGCGTTCTGGTAAAGAAGCTGCATAGACATATTCTCAAGATTCTGCCTGTTCTGGTAGTAATCGGCTTGGTATTCCCTGTACTCCATCAGTCCTCTCTGGGTGGTCTGTTCCTGATTATGAAGGAGAAGATGTTCCCACTGTGGTGGAGCCAGTTCCTGCCAATCTACTTCCTCATGTCCTCCTTCTTTGTAGGATCTGCTATGGTCTGCGTAGAGACTACCTTGGCAAGAACCGCTTATGGTCATGAGATTCCTCATGAGATTATGCTGAAGCTGACTCGTGTAGGTGCTCGTATCATGCTGGTATATCTCCTGATGAAGATTTATGATCTGTTCTCTATGGATTTGTGGGGTTATGTATTCCAGGGAACTCTCCAGAGCAATATGTACTGCTTGGAGATGCTCTTTGGTATCATTATTCCTATCTGCATTATCATTAGTCCACTGAGAAAAACCAGAGGCGGCCTGCTGACTTATGCATGGCTTACTGTTTTGGGCGTTATTTTCAACCGTCTGAACTGCGTATTCACTTCCATGTATGAGAGTGGTTCCTACTTCCCAGGTATCGGCGAGATCATCGTCAGCGCTGGTCTGGTATCTCTGGGTATCCTGATTTACTGCTTCCTGGTTGAGAACTTCAACATCATCGGCAATGCCCGTGCTGTACAGGTTAAGATCGACAAGGATAAGGATATCAAGAACCTTATCTGGGCTCTGCTCCGTACCAAGAGACACTAAAAATTTGTTTATAAATAATCTCCATAAGCTAGAGATAAAAATCTGGCTTATGGAGATTTTTTGATGAAGAAAAAACGGATGAATAAATCAGAAAAATGTTTCTTAAAAGATAAAAATATGAGGTAATATAACATTATATGTAACTTAAAAGATGTATAAATGTTGATATTAATAGAAAATTGTGCTATGATAATGTGCATGCTGGAGAAGGTGTGTATTAGGATATTTATACTATCTCGATTAATGTGAAAATATATTTTATTTCACTTGGATTCAGCACTATGGGGATATTGTAACCTCTGTATATAGCACATTTTATGTTATGTATGGGGGTATCGTATACAACAGTAAAAAGATTGTAAGGTTGGTATATTATGGGATTATTAAATAAGCTGAAGGTTTTATCCAAGTTATCATTAACAAAATTTATATATTATAACTGGTTTTGTTCCCATGTTGAACGACATGGCAGGGGAATGTTGCTGCCATATAAAAATGCAGTTATCGAGATGGATAAAGGAGCTAAAATTATCATAGAGGGAGATGGCAGTATAGTTATCAATCCTAATCGACCAAGAGGATCTCATGCAGAAGCTTTTATACGAATGCGCGAAAATGCTGTACTTAGAGTGCATAAAAGTCTCAGTCTATGTTACAAGGCCACAATAGAAATACATAGGGATGCAGAAGTTGAAATTGGATCTGCCTATATAAATTCAGATGCGGTTATTTTAGCAGCCAAGAAAATAAAACTAGGAGAGGAATGTTTGGTTTCAAGAATGGTTTTTATTTTTGATGCAGATCATCATCCTATATACAATGAAGCTGGTGAACAAGTGAATTTGCCAAGGCCAGTTGTGATAGGGAACCATGTCTGGATAGGATTGCAGTCCGTGGTTGTACGTGGCAGCAAAATAGGTGATGGAGCTGTGATAGCTGCTAATTCTTTGGTTGGTGGAAAGATAAAAGCTGGTACAATGGCTTCAGGTAATCCTGCTAGATCTTATTCTGAAATCAAATGGAGTGTATAGTCTAATATGGAATCTATTATAGAAAAGAAAAGCTGTGTCGGATGCAAAGCCTGCGGGGATATATGTCCCCAGCAGGCCATATCCTTTCCTATAGATGAAGAAGGTTTTTGGTATCCACAAATTGATCAGTCAAAATGCATAGATTGCCATTTGTGCGAAAGGGCCTGTCCAGTATTGCAACGTCCTGAGAGGCAAATGAGTAATCAAAAACAACCTTTGGTATATGCGGCCTACCATGCAAAACACGATATTCGTTGCAATAGCACCTCAGGAGGAATGTATTATGCCTTGGCAGAAAATATTCTGGCTCAGGGTGGTTGGTTGGCAGGCTGTGTCTATACAGAAGATTTTGACCATGCGGAGCATATAGTGTCGAATACCATGGAAGGCCTTCACCGTATTATGCGCTCCAAATATTTTCAGAGTGATACCCATGGTGTTTATAAGAAAGTAAAGAAGCTTTTATGTAGTGGAGAGATGGTACTATTTTGTGGTTCTCCTTGTCAGGTCGCTGCTTTGTACAGATTCTTAGGCAAGGAATATGATAATCTTTACACAGTTGATTTTATTTGTAGAGGCATAAACACCCCGTTGGCATATCAATCATATATGAAAGAGTTGATAGAGGAGTATAAATCACCTTTGCAGGAAGTAAGGTTTAAAGACAAAAGTAAAGGTTGGACTAAATTGGGCACCAAGATAATTTTTACCAATGGCAAGGTCGTATATCGCAATAGATTTAATGATCCATGGGTAAATGGTTTCATTTGTGGTGATATTTATATGCGTCCATCTTGTGCAGAATGCCATTTTAAGGAATTTCCCCGTATAGCTGACATTACTATTGGTGATTTTTGGGGTATAGCTTTGACCGAGAATGAGAAAAAATATGGTTTATCTGTGGCTATTGTCAACAATCATAGGGGAAGGGAATTGTTTGAATTATCAAAGCAATCATTAGTTTATCGAGAAGAAAGTCTTGCCAAAGCAATTGCTGGTAATCCAGCATTATTACATCCAGCTCCCATCAGTGAGAATCGAAAAAAGTTTTTCAGTTTATTGAAAACCCGTAAGTATAGTGCTGCCGTATGGGAAACGATGGATTTGGCATGGCCTAAATGGCAAATTAGAGCATGGTATTTACAACTTAGAGATATTGCAGTTAGTAACTTGGGAAGTATAAAACGGAGGCTCAGAGGATGAGGGATTTTAATTCTCTAATGAAGCTTGGCAGAAAATTAGCCAAAAAGGGATTTCCCGATGAAAAAGGAGAAAAAATTAAAATTGCCGTATTGGGTAGTTCGTCTATTCAGCATTTTGTTTTGTTTTTACGTGCTAATTTGTATGAATGTGGTATTCAAGCTGATATATATGAAGGCGAATACAATGGTATAAATATGGATGTATACGATGAATCTTCACCTATGTATGATTTTGCACCAGACTATGTTTTGCTACTGACGCACTATCTAGATTTGAAGGATTATCCTGCGTTGTTGTCCACTAAGGATGAAGTAAAAGATTTTGCTGATAGTACAATGTCATATTATCAAAATTTGTGGAATACATTACATAGAAATTTACCTCAAGTTAGAATTTTACAAAGCAATTTTGTTATTCCACCAGAACACTTATTAGGCAATTTGGAGAGACAAGTTACTTATAGTAGAACTTCATTTCTAAATACATTAAATAATCTGTTAGTGGAACAAAAGCCTGAATCGGTGACAATTGTTGACTTGGATTTGCTTTCCTGTTACAAAGGAAAAGATAATTGGTTTGACTATTCGGGGTATTTTTTAAGCAAATCAGGATTTAGATTGGATTATCTGCCTGAAGCAACTGGAGCTTATGCTGATATTATTAGATTGCAGCAAGGTAAGGTGCGCAAATGTCTAGTTCTTGACTTGGATAATACCATATGGGGAGGAACTGTAGGCGATTTGGGGTGGGATGGCATTATGCTGGATCCTAATGAAGCGACTGGAGAAGCATATAGATATTTTCAGCAATATGTACTTGCATTAAAGGAAAGAGGCGTTATCTTAGCTGTATGTAGCAAGAATGAAGAACATATTGCTAAGGAAGCATTTGAAAAAAATACTCATATGATTTTGCAAATGGACGATATAGCATGTTTTGTGGCCAATTGGCAGGACAAAGCCTCAAACATTCGTCATATTGCTAACGAATTGAATATAGGTTTGGATAGTCTAGTATTTTTTGACGACAATCCTGCCGAGAGGGAGATAGTACATAATTTTTTACCTGAGGTAGAAGTTATAGATGTTCCTGAGGATCCCGCATTATATGTAACAGCTTTGGATAAAAATTCGCCCTTTCAGTGGTTGGAACTGACTAAAGAAGATGTTTCGCGTAGTAATTCGTATATCGAGAACAGAAAGCGTACTGCTATGAGTAATCAATTTGTGGATTATGACTCATATTTGCAGGCCTTGGAAATGTGTGGCAATGTTACAGTGGTTGGCGAAAGGGAAGTACCTCGTTTTACACAGCTTTTAAATAAGTCCAATCAGTTTAACCTTAGAACAGAGCGTTACACTGAGGGGGAAATCAGTGATATGTTGGATAATCCACAATACAGCTTATTGGCATTTGAATTAAAGGACAAGTTCAGTGATTATGGTATTATTTCTTGTGTCATATTGGAATGGCAGGAGAAGCAATGCTTTATACGTTCCTGGGTTATGAGTTGCAGGGTGCTGAAGCGTGGTGTGGAATATATGATGTTTGATCGCATATATCAGCTGGCAGGGGAGAAGAAGGTTGCTCAGATAAAGGGAGAGTATTTGCCTACTAAAAAGAATGTCTTGGTAAAAGATTTTCTTGATGATTTAGGATTTGACTTGGATTATGCCAATGAAGCTGGTGAAAAGTATTATCATTGGGACATTGCTAAACAACCTATGCAGAAATATTTTATTAAAGAAATTAATTAAAGTAAGGAGAAATAAAAATGGATGTAAAAAACAAATTACAGGAGATTTTTCAGGATGTATTTGATGATGAGGATATTGAGTTATTCGATGAAATGACAGCAGCCGATGTAGAGGACTGGGATTCTCTGTCTCATATAACACTGATTCATGAGATTGAAGCAGCCTTTGGGATTCGCTTTACCACTAAAGAGGTACTTTCAACAAAAAATGTTGGCGAATTTATTGCATTAATAGAAGATAAGATAGCATGAAAATGAATATATGTTTTACATGTTTTAATTACCTACATATTATGGCAATTGTTTGCTGATTTTGGAGTGATGAAGATGGAGTGTGTATGTTTGCCTAATGGCATTACTTTACCAATAATTGGTTTTGGACCAGGTATAGAAGAATATTCACCAAAATGTATTCGTAGAAGAACAGGTATATTGTCAATACCAGGCAGAGCATATAATAAGCTTATTAGAAGACCAATTTGTAGCAAAAAATATGCTAATGCGATATCAGAAGCGATTCGTACAGGGTATCGATTGATAGATTACTCAGCTGCCTATGGAAATGGTAGTCTGATTGCTAAAGGTATAAAAAATAGCGGGGTACACCGCGAAGACCTAATATTGACGACTCGTGTTAGTAACAGAGCACAGTTTGCTGGTCCAGATGCTGTAAAAAAGGAATTTTTTTCTCAGCTAAAAGGCATGAATACAGACTATATAGATATATTTATGTTCCATTGGCCCGTTACAGGCTGCTATGAAAAAACATGGCAAACTATGGTAGAGCTTTACCGAGAAGGCTATGTTAAGGTTTTAGGTGTAGCAAATTGTCATGAACATCATTTAGAGAAATTATTCTCCTTAACGGAGGAAAGACCTTTAATTAATCAATTTGAGATACATCCACTTTTTACTCAAAAAAAACTTATAGATTTTTGTCGAAAAAATAATATACAACCAGAGGCCTACACACCAGTAGCTAGGTTTGATGATAGATTAGTGCGGCTTCCAGTCCTGCATAAAATCGCAGATAAGTATAATAAGACAGTATTGCAGGTTGTATTACGGTGGCATGTACAAAATAAGATTATACCAGTTGTTCGTGCTATGAGCCCAAGTCATCAAAAAGAAAATTTTGATATTTTTGATTTTCAATTATCAAGGGAAGAAATGCAGATTATTGACAGAATAAATCTCAATTCTAGGCTTAGATATGATCCCGATAATTGTGATTTTACTATTCTATAAATGCTAGTGAAGGCGGGTTTGAAGTTTTGGGCACAGGCAGTCGTATAGCGCAGAATACAATCTTTTTGTATATTCGGATGATATGCGTAATGCTGATTTCACTTTATACCGTAAGGGTTGTGCTATCAGCACTTGGGGCAGATGATTACGGCATTTACCAAACTGTGGGTGGCATAGTAACATTGCTTGCTTTTGTTAATAATGCCTTGGGGACAGGCTCATCTAGGTTTTTGACATTTGAATTGGGCAAAGGTGTTACTGAAAAGTTGAAACAAACTTTTTGCACTTTATTAGTAGCTCATATAATTATTGCTATAGTTATTTTACTTATAGCAGAAATTATTGGGATGTGGTATATACTTAACCATTTTATTGTTCCTGAGGATAAACTTATACCATCAATTATAGTTTTTCAATTTTCCATTATCACGGCAGTGATGTCTATGACACAGATTCCATATACTGCTATTATTATTGCACATGAAAATTTGAAAATATATGCATATATGTCATTGGTGGAAGTTTTTTCTAAATTACTGATTGCTTTTTTTATAGTAATCACTCCATCTGACAAATTGGAATTATATGCTTTCTTATTGTGTGTTGCACAGGTTTTTGTAATGTTTTTGTACAGACTTTATTGTTACAGAAATTATGAAGAAAGTCATTTTTGTAGAGCATTTGTTAATTTCAAATTATTGAGGCCAGTGATTTATTTTTCTAGTTGGAGTTGCTTTGCTTCCTTGGCTATATCTCTTGTAAACCAGGGAAGTCTAATCGTTTTAAATATGTTTTTTTCACCAGCTGTTGTAGCGGCTAGATCAATTGCTGTTCAACTTCATGGTGCAGCTCAGCAATTGATTGATAATTTTAGAACAGCTGCCAATCCTCAGATAATAAAATATATTGCTATTGGTGAAGTTGAAGCATCTCAAAAATTATTGTTATTGTCCACCAGAATGGCGTTTTATTTAATGTTGCTTGTTGCTATTCCGGTTATTATTTTGGCAGATCCATTGTTAAATATTTGGTTGGAGGATGTACCGGAATATTCGGTAGCTTTCTTGCAATGCTGTATGATACAAAGTTTATTTGCTGTATTTGATTCCTCTTTGTATACAGCATTATATGCGAAAGGCCAGTTGAAGCAAAATGCTTTGTTAAGCCCAACAATTGGCTTTTTTGTGGTGCCATTGGCATATATTTTTTTCAGCATAGGATATTCACCATTGGTTTTAGCATATTTGTTGGTTGCTGATTATGCGATATTGGGCTTGATCATCAAGCCGATTCTAATATGTCGTATAGCTGATTATAAAATTAAGGATATTTGCAATATGTTTGCTAGATGTACATTGGTAGGAATTATAACAGGCGGAATGGTCTATTGTAGTACGAGAAATATTATATGTATGTCATATTTAGATATTGCTGAAGTCGGTACCATATCCATAGTTATTAACTTGCTGATAATAATGACTATTGGTTTAAATAATCAGGAAAGGATAATGCTGATACAATTTATAAAAAATAAAATCTGCAATAAAATGCCGTAAAAAGAGAACATGTTATTGTCAAACTACGCCTGAAGTGATAAACTATTGCCTATCTTATTGACAGTTAATCAAGGAGTTGGGAAAATGATTCAGAGCAGAGCAGAGCAGAGCAGAGCAGAGCAGAGCAGAGCAGGCTCATAATTATAATTTAGTAGATTTGAGCAAGTGGGTAATGGCTATTTTGGTAGTGGCCTTGCATGCTCGCCCTTTTATGGATATTTCGGCTGATTTAGATTATTATATATCAGGTGTATTGTCCAGATTAGCGGTACCATATTTTTTTATGGTTTCAGGTTTTTTCTTATTTAGCAAGATGCCCATAGGAGAAATACCTTGGGAGAGAACTAAGAGATATTGTATACGTTTAGGCAAAATATTTTTAGTTTGGACTGCCATATATATGCCTATGGCAGTATATGCTGTGTGGCATGAAAATAATCATTTTCACAAATTGTTAGTAATTATGCGAGATACGATTTTTCGAGGAGAATTGATGTATCACCTTTGGTATTTGCATGCTTCCATAATTGCTGTAATTACTCTTTACTTTTTGTTTTCAAGAGGATTAAAATTGAAAGCTATCATAGTGTTAGCTTTATTTTTGCATTTGATTCTTATAATGTCACGAGGCTATTATGGTTTGTATGTGCAATATTTGGCTGATATTGACATTATAAAAATTAGTATAGCAATGCTGAGTAAATTGTTTAGTTCTGGTAATGGTTGGACATTTGGGTTGTTATATATGTCTGTAGGCGGTTTTTTCGCTTGGCATAGGAATCGGTATTCATTAGCCATATTAGCACCATTACTGCTATTAGCACTGGTGGGATTTTTTACAGAAAGTTATTTTATTATGGCATATGACCTATTAAATCCTAGTAATAAAGGAAATACAGCAAGTTATGTTATGCTTTTATTGGTTATATTGTTATTTTTATGGAGTGTCAATGTAAATTTGAAGGATAATCCTATATACAAGCATTTGCGGGAGCAGAGTTTGTTTATATATTTGGTACATCCCTGGTTTTTATTTTTGGGCACAGGCATTGCCAAAAAAGTTTTGCACATAGAGGAATATCATATGGGGGTATTTTTGCTAACAGTTGTCCTTTCCATCATAGCTGCAGAATTTCTTCGCAAGTTATGCAAATACAAAAGATTTTCCTGGCTAAGCTAGGAAATGTTCCTATGGGTTCAAAATATGTAAATCCTTTGCAAGTTTATTTTTGCAAAGGATTTTTTGTTGTGTGCCGTCCTACATCTGGGGCGGCTTTTTTTCACAAAAACGCAGCCATCAATATGTATGATAGACTGCGTTTGCGAATAGTTTCTGTTTAAAGTAAAGAGATATAGCGATTGAATTCAGAAGGAGCAATTCCAAGAGCCTTCATGGCCTTCTCAGGAGATAAGTTCAAATTACGCATCAATTCCTTTATAGACTCAATCTTACCTTCAAATTTACCCTCGATTTTACCCTCAATTTTACCTTCAATTTTGCCCTCTGTTTTACCTTTATTGTAACCAAAATCTTGCATTTCCTGTAATTTCATTTCGTATGTCATATAGCTCATCCTTTCTGTTTCAATATTTTTTTCCTCCTTGATAGCATCATCAATAGCTTTTGTAAAATTGCTATTGGCGGATTTTCCATTCATATAATCTAGTATTGGAATAAGGGCTTTAGGCGTATCTGTAGTTCTATTACCTGCACTTGATACTACTATTTTGGTAGTTTCATCAGGAAGCAGCAAGGATTTATCTTGTTGACAGTATGTGTTAAATGTATATAAACTACGTTCACCATTGAGAAATTTGAAAGGGCAAAGAAAAATAATAATACTTTTCTTTAGCAGAGTATATCTTTGTCCTGCCTTCAGGGAATCAACATCAAATATGCCCTGATAGAATCTCATACGTTTGGCAAGATCATTTGAGTTGTAATATCCGATCTGCATTTCTATATCATACATAGTATTATCAGAATCCTCTACATAAAGATCAAAACGTATACCATGGCCGTCATAGCTTTCTTTAAATGTTTTTTCTGTTTCGTGAAAGCGAATATCTCGTACTTTTACCTGTAGAATTATTTCAAGTAGTTTCTTTATGAATTTTGGATGTTTTGACATCACCAGCTTGAACATGTAATCATCTGTAAAAGTAAGTTCATTCCATGGCTTTATTGAATAATTGGTGTATATATCCATGCAAATTTTCCTTTCTAATCACTATAAAATATCCTTGTATAAGAAAGTATGTTTTTATTTTATTATAGCATAGGAATATATTATAGGCAACAAGAAATAACGAAAGCCACAGATTAACCACGGCTGAGTTTGGTGGAAGTTTTTCTAAATTGTTGATTGTTTTTTATAGTAATTACTTCATCTGAGAAACTGGAATTATATGCTCTCTTATGATGTGTTACATAGGCTTTTGTAAATCCTTTGTAAGTTTATTTTTGCAAAGGATTTTTTTATGCCCATTCTGGGCACAACTTAAATGTCGTCTCATATTTGGGGCGGCATTTTTAGTATAAGTGAAATTATCATAACTCTAACAGAAAGATATGTGAGTAGGAAATGTATAAGGCATTTTGCTCTAATTTTGAAAGAAACGCTCTAATGCCTTGCTAGATGTGGGATAAATGTGATAGTATATTAGAAAGTGAAAATAAGTTTAATAACTTAAAAGTAAATATACACATAGAATCAATATATTTAAAATGAATATTTTTAAGGAGAATGTATGAAAAAGATAGCGACACTGACAGCAGGAATATTGCTGGGTATGAATATAGCT
>SAMEA3663090__coassemble_189_pt1 | contig 25522 bp, 37 predicted proteins | sample SAMEA3663090__metabat2_low_PE_027 | metagenome-assembled genome bin SAMEA3663090 (sample SAMEA3663090) | pig gut metagenome | biome: pig gut; feature: pig-associated habitat; material: faeces | place: France | collected 2012 | reverse complement strand
GCGTGAGGCACATCAATATAGCGCGAGCGTGCCTGTAAGGGTATATGTCATGCCTACGAGAAGTGTATAGATAATTGATGTATTTGGCAAATCAGAATTTATTGCACACTATTGAGGTTTGTAGTATAATGAATACAAATAAAGTGCTACCGATAGACGGTTAGCCTTATGTTTTAAGCAGAAAATAACCGCTCAAGATTAGGACGCTTGGGGCGGTTATTTTTTTGCAAATATCCAAATGAATATAGTTTTGTGCTATAATATAAATATATTTTCGTAGTATGTTTGAAGAAGGGATGCGCTTGTATGAACGAGAAAAGTCAAATTATATTTATGCAGGTGCGCCTGCTCAGATTGGCTGCAGCAACATGGAATATATCAATAAAACAAGTCATGAATTTATTTATCCAATATGGTGTTCTTGAATATATAGAGGCCGGATATGGAATTTTCCATTGTGAGGGTGATGAAGCTATTTTGGAAGATATTTCCAAATTGCTAACTAGCAAGGGGATGAAATTCAGTGCTTGAATTAACGGAAGGTAAAATGCTTTATCACGGCAGCTATTGTGAGGTTCAGCATCCGTTGCTGGAAAAATGCGCAAAGCATAAGGATTTTGGTAAAGGTTTTTATTTGACATCTTCGAAAAGCCAAGCTGTAAAATTTTTGGATATATCCATAATCAAGGCATTATCTAGTGGATTGATAAACGATATGCAAAATTATGGATATGTATCTGTATTTCAAGTGGAAGATATTGAAGATTTATTAGTAAAAGCCTTTCGAGATGCAGATCAGGAATGGCTACATTGTGTGGCTGCACATAGAAAAAGAAAACTATTTCCGGATATTGTGAAAAAGATGGCCGATTATGATATTGTTGTGGGCAAAATAGCAGATGATGCTACAAATGCAACTTTAACAGCATATCTTTCAGGAGTGTTTGGCGAAGCTGGGGAGGAAAAAACAGATGAATTTTGTATTTCCAGATTGTTGCCTAATAAGTTAAAGGATCAGTATTGCTTTAAAACCGAAAAAGCTTTAAAGGCTTTGCGTTTTGTAGGATGTGAAAAAATATGCATGAAGAAACCATATCCAAGGATAGATTAGCATATACCATTGATTTATTGGTTACTATGGTGGTAGAGGAGATTGCAGAGAATACAGGACGAGATCCTAAAGTAATTTTAAATGAATTTATAAATTCAAAAACAGGAACTGCTCTTTATAATGCATCGTCAAAATTATGGTGTGCTGGGCCCTCATATATTGTGGAATTGTATAATAATGAGAAAGCAAGAGGCGACACAATGACCGCTCAAGTTTAGAGACCTGGGCGGTTATTTTCTTTTATTGATATTTAGGGTTAACGTATGTATAATGTTGGTTGACAATAAATAAACACACCCTTGGCAACTACAGAGTCTGTGGTGTGTTTTGAGAAGTTTTTTAGTATGATTTGGCGGTTTCAGTAGACGAATTGTAATTCAGTTTGCAGGGAAGCAGTCAATCCAAGAGGATATTATGGCTTTTATTGAATGTAAAAATCTATCCCATGTGTATAACAAGGGATTGGAAAATGAGTATCAGGCTTTGAAGGATATTAATCTCCAAATTAACAAGGGAGATTTTGTAACCATTCTGGGTACTAATGGCTCTGGTAAATCAACCTTGGCCAAGCATTTTAATGCGCTCCTACAGCCTACTGCTGGTCAGTGCTTGGTAGAGGGCATGGACACTGGAGATGAGAAGCATCTTTGGGATATTCGTGGCAAGGTAGGCATGGTTTTTCAGAACCCAGATAACCAGATTATTGCTGCTATTGTGGAAGATGATGTAGGCTTTGGGCCAGAGAATATAGGCATGGAGCCTCATGAGATTCGCAGACAGGTAACTTCCGCTCTAAAAGCAGTAAATATGGAAGAGTTTCGTCATTTTGCTCCCCATTTACTTAGTGGCGGTCAAAAACAGAGAATTGCCATAGCTGGGGCATTGGCTATGAATACGGAATGTCTTGTGCTGGATGAGCCAACCGCCATGCTGGATCCAGTGGGACGGCAGGAGGTAATCTCCACAGTACAGCGCTTGAATCAACGGCAGGGGATTACGGTTATTAATATTACTCATTTTATGGAGGAGGCAGCTCTTTCTGACAGGGTGCTGGTTATGAAGCAGGGAAAGCTGGTGCAGGAAGGCAAGCCGGAGGAAATTTTCCAGAATATTGAGGCCATGAAAAAGCTGGGGCTGGATGTGCCAGTGGCTACGGAGCTGGCCTATAGATTGCAAAAGAAGGGTTTGCCCATAACCAAGGCGATTACCAATCAGGAGGCATTAATAGAAGCATTATGTCAATTGAAATAAAAAATCTCAAACATATATATATGCCTAGAACTCCCTATGAGCGCTTGGCCTTGGATGATGTGAATCTCACTATTCCACAGGGAAAGATTACGGCTATTGCTGGGCATACTGGCTCTGGTAAATCAACTTTGATTCAGCATCTTAATGGCCTGTTGGAGCCTGCTGAAGGACAGGTGCTGGTGGATGGCGTTAGTGTCATAGGCAAAAAGCCTGAGAATAAAAAGGCTCGCCGTTCTGTGGGTATGGTGTTCCAATATCCAGAGCATCAGCTTTTTGAGGAAACGGTGGCCAAGGATATTGCCTTTGGGCCAAGGAATTATGGCTGCAGCGAGGAAGATATCCAGCAAAGAGTAAAGGCGGCTATGGATTTTGTTAAGCTGGATTATGATACCTACAAAGACCGTTCTCCTTTTCAGCTTAGCGGTGGTCAGATGCGTCGGGTAGCCATTGCCGGGGTAGTGGCTTTGGAAACTCCTTATCTGGTTTTGGATGAGCCTACGGCAGGTTTGGATCCCGTGGGACGGGAGGAACTGATGACTGGTATTGTCAAACTGCACAAAAAAAAGAACAATACGGTTATTATGGTTTCCCATAGCATGGATGATATTGCAAGGTTTGCCGACCATGTTATCATTATGGCACATGGACGGGTACTGTTGGAGGGGACTCCGGCCCAGGTATTCAGCCGAGAGGATTTTATTCATCAGGCAGGGCTGGAGGTGCCCAGAGTGACAGCGATAGTTAAGGCTCTCAAGGCAGAGGGTGTGGCTGTTGCTACAGATGTATACAATATGGAGGATGCAGTCAAAGCTATTTGGCAGGCCTTGGCTAAGAAAAAGGCAGGAGGTGCTGGCAAATGTTGACAGATATTACTTTGGGGCAGTATTTCCCTGGTGATTCATTACTGCATCGCATGGATGCTAGAGTCAAGATTATCCTGCTATTTACTTATATTGTAGGGATTTTCCTTTTTGATAATAATATATGCTATGGATTGAATACAGCCTTGGCTGTTTTGCTGGTTTTCCTTTCTGGGGTATCTCCTCGCATGGTGCTAAAATCCATTAAACCTTTGTGGTGGATTTTGATTTTGACCTTTGTTATTCAGCTTTTTACTGTGCCTGGTGAGGTGCTGGCGAAGCTATGGATATTCAATATTACCTACGAGGGCTTGGTAAAAGGTTTTCTTATCAGTTTGCGGCTGGTGCTGCTGATAGGTGTATCTTCTCTGTTGATGTTGACCACTTCGCCTTTAATGCTGACAGATGCCTTGGAATCTCTCTTTAGACCTTTGAAGCCCTTTGGATTTCCAGCCCATGAGCTGGCCATGATGATGACCATTGCCCTTAGATTCATTCCTACTCTTATGGAGGAAACTGATAAGATTATCAAGGCTCAGAAATCCCGTGGTTCAGATATTGGTGAGGGAAATTTCCTGGCCAAGGTAAAAAGCATGATTCCTATTCTGGTGCCTTTGTTTATTTCTGCTTTTCGCCGGGCTGATGATTTGGCTATGGCTATGGAGGCTAGATGTTATCATGGAGGAGAGGGGCGTACCCGCATGAAGGCCATGCGTATGCATAATGTTGATGGCAGGGCTATTGTGGTTATGAGCCTGTATATGATTATTTGTGGTACAGTGTATTTTATGTTATAGGGGGATGGAATGAAGCCGGAGCATAAGGAGATAATGAAAGCCCGCAAACGGAATATCAGGTTGACAGTGTCCTATGATGGAACCGCATATAATGGCTTTCAGAGACAGAATCCACCTCAGATAGCGGTGCAGAATGTGTTAGAGGAAAAGCTGCAGCAGGTGTGTGGCGATACTATTGAGCTGGCAGCCTCTGGGCGGACGGATGCAGGAGTTCATGCTTTGGGGCAGGTAGTGAATTTTTTTACCGATGGCAGAATTCCTGTAGATAGATTGCCAAGGGCGGTAAACAGTATTTTGCCACCAGATATTGTAGTGTTGGAGGCAGCAGAGGCAGATAGAGATTTTTCTGCCAGGCATAGTGCCAAAAGCAAAACCTATATTTATCGTATTTTGCAGGGATATATTCCAGATCCCTTTGAGCGTAATTATAGCTGGAATATTAGAAAGGAACTGGATGTAAAGTCCATGCAGGCTTGTCTTAGTATGATTGAGGGCACCCATGATTTTAGTGCCTTTAGGGCAGCAGGAGGGCCGCCGGTTAGTCCGGTGCGGACGATTTATGAAGCTGGTTTGAAGCAGCAGGGACGGATTGTGGAGCTAAGCTTTTTTGCCAATGGGTTTTTATATCATATGGTAAGAAATCTGGTGGGAACTCTGGCCAATGTGGGACTGGGCTGGACCAGTGTGGAGAGGTTCAAGGAAATAATGGAATCTCTGGATAGAAATCAGGCCGGGGCTACAGCTCCTGCTCAGGGACTCTATCTATATAAGGTAAATTATTAAGGAGAAAAATCATGAATACAATTAAGGTTATCGGCTTGGGGCCGGGAGATTTTGGCTATATTACCTTGGAATGTTGGGAATTGATGCAGGAGGCTAAGAATCTTTATCTGCGTACAGCCAAGCATCCTACAGTGCCTATGCTGCAGCAGAGGGGGATTACCTTTGCCACCTATGATAGCTTTTACGAGGAAGCTGAGGATTTTGCCCATCTTTATGAGAAGATTGCCAAGGATATTGTGACCAAAGCTTTGTCTGGCATGGATATAGTTTATGCAGTGCCGGGCAGTCCAATGGTGGCAGAAAAGACTGTGGTGCTTCTCCGGGAATTGGTGGCGGGGCTGCAGGATAAAATTCAGCTGGAAATCCTGCCAGGCATGAGTTTTGTGGAAGTGCTGTATGGCAAGCTGGGCATAGATCCTATTGATGGTCTTACTATTATAGATGCAGAGGATTTTGAACAGCTGCCTGTGGATATGCCAACTGGCTTGGTGGTAACTCAGGTTTACAATCAGCAAATTGCTTCTGATGCCAAGCTTAGCCTGATGGAGGCCTTGCCAGATGAATATCCTATTACCTATATTCACAAGCTGGGCATGCCTGATGAATCCATTCGGGAGATTCCTCTCTATGAGCTGGACAGACAGCCGGATATAGATTATTTAACCAGTCTGTACATCAAGCCTTATCCTGGTAAAAAGGAGTTTGATTTGCAGCCTTTGCAGGATATTATTAAAACACTGCGGGAGCCGGGGGGATGTCCTTGGGATATTGCTCAGACTCATGAAAGCATTCGCAAAAATCTCATTGAGGAAACCTATGAGGTTTTGGAGGCCATTGATTTGGAGGATTATGATCTGCTTTGCGAGGAGCTGGGGGATCTGCTGATGCAGGTAGTATTCCACGGCCGTATGGCAGAGGAGGCGGGAGCATTCTCTATGGAGGATGTGGTTCAAGGCGTGGTGGAAAAGCTGGTGCGCCGTCATCCTCATGTCTTTGGCCAAGTGCAGGCTACTGATGCTGGAGCAGCTTTAGTTAGCTGGGAGGCTATGAAGAAACTGGAGAAAAAGGAGCGGAAGCATATCCTGGATGGAGTGCCTAAGGATTTGCCTGCCCTGATGGCGGCTCAAAAATTGCAGTCCAAGGCTTCCAAGGTGGGCTTCGACTGGCAGAAGCCAGAGCCTGTGTGGCAGAAAATCAAGGAAGAACTGCAGGAATTGGAACAGGCCGTTAAGGAAGGCAAGCAGAGGCATATTGAGGAAGAACTGGGAGATGTACTGTTCTCTGTGGTAAATCTTAGCCGGTTCTACAAGGTGGATAGCGAGCTGGCTTTGCTGGCTTGTTGTAAGAAATTCCGTCAGCGTTTTGAGTATGTGGAAGGTCAGGTTAATGCCCAGGGAGGAGATTGGAGCAGCTTCTCCCTGGAACAGCTGGATGCCTACTGGAATGAAGCAAAAAATACCATAACAGACTGACTTGGAAGGATTTGGGAAAAAACCGAAAAAATTGTGGCTAAATTTTGCAAAATCCTAGTGTTTGTGGTATATTGAAAGCAATTACCGAGGGAGTAAGCCTATATCGGCAGATTCCCGTGCAATTTTTAACTTTTTTGAGGGGGAAATGACATGAATAAGTCTGAGTTAATTGCTAAGGTTGCTGAGAAAGCCGGTATTACCAAGAAGGATGCTGAGAAGGCTGTTGCAGGTATTTTTGCCAGCGTTCAGGAGGCTCTCGTTGCAGGGGATAAGGTACAGGTTATTGGCTTTGGTACTTTTGAGGTAAGGGAGAGAGCAGCCCGTACTGGCCGCAATCCACAGTCTGGGGAAGAGATTAAGATTCCTGCCGCCAAGAGCCCTGCCTTTAAGCCAGGCAAAGCTTTGAAGGATGCAGTTAATGTCAAGAAAGCTTCTAAAGGCAAGAAGAGCAAAAAATAATTTTATAGTGAGATAATGAACAGGAAGCAGCTTCAGGCAACGCTTCCTGTTTTTTATTTCAGGCGAAAAATTTTTTTAAATTTTTTTGGTTTACAGTTGGTGGATATGGTAGGACTTTTTTTATTATTTACCGCGTAATGTTACAAAGTGTATCTATAGAAAATACAAAGGCACACTTTAAACGCACTAACATAGATTTATGATACACCGGGTAGGGTGTGCAATGTAAAAGCTGATATACAAGGGGTTGACAAAGGTTTGGAGGGGTGATATTATACTAATGCGCCTAAGTTATGGATGTTTTCAGGCGAAGGAGTGAGATGTGTGACGCTGGAGAGTTTGAAGAAGGCTCAGAGGGTTATCGGTGTCAAGCAGGTAACCAAGGCCATCAACAAGGATCAGGTGTTATGCGTATTCCTGGCCTCAGATGCAGATGGCAGGGTGGTGCAGCCGCTGAGAAGCCTCTGTGAGGAGAAATCCATAGATATGGAAATAGCTCATACTATGGGAGAATTGGGAAAGACCTGTTCCATCGAAGTAGGAGCTGCCGCAGTTGCTGTTTTGAAATAACAGCAGAATAAGTCAAAAACTGCTGACTAAGTTGGCGGTTTTAATAAATACTAAATACTCATTTTGAAGGAAGGAGGTGCATGTATGCCTACAATTAATCAGTTAGTTCGCAAGAGCAGAGAGAGCATGCAGGAGAAATCCACAGCACCGGCATTAAAGAATTGCCCACAGAAACGTGGCGTTTGCACAAGAGTTTATACCACAACTCCTAAGAAGCCAAACTCCGCACTCCGTAAGGTTGCCCGTGTTCGTTTGACTAATAGCATTGAAGTAACCGCATATATCCCTGGCATTGGCCATAATCTTCAGGAACATAGCGTTGTTCTGATCAGAGGCGGACGTGTAAAGGATTTACCAGGTGTTCGTTATCACATCATTCGTGGTTCTCTGGATACTGCAGGTGTTCAGGACCGCAAGCAGGGTAGATCCAAGTACGGTGCTAAGCGCGCTAAGCAGAAGAAATAATTTCTGACACTGAAAGATTATGGAAGGAGGCAAAATAGATGCCAAGAAAAGGTTCTGTACCTAAGCGTGACGTTTTACCGGATCCGGTATACCACTCCAAGATCGTCACTAAGTTCATCAACAAGGTAATGCTTTCTGGTAAGAAGGGCGTTGCTGAGAGAGTTGTATATGATGCATTCGAGATCATCCGTGCTAAGACCGGCAATGATCCTCTCGAGGTTTTCGAGACTGCATTGAAAAATGTTATGCCTGTACTGGAGGTTCGTGCACGCCGTGTAGGTGGTGCTAACTACCAGGTACCTGTTGAGGTTCGCCCTGACCGCCGCATGACTCTGGGCATCCGCTGGATCGTAAACTACGCAAGACTGCGTGGCGAGAAGACCATGGATGAGAGACTGTCCGGCGAGCTGATGGATGCCGCTAACAACACCGGCGCAGCTATCAAGAAGAAGGAAGATACTCACAAGATGGCTGAGGCCAACAAGGCTTTCGCTCATTATCGTTGGTAATATTGTTTGTGTAATTAAGGAGCGATAAATAGTGGCTAGAGAGTTTTCCCTTGAAAAGACTCGTAACATCGGTATCATGGCGCACATCGATGCCGGTAAGACTACTACTACTGAGCGTATTCTCTTCTACACTGGTATCAATCACAAAATCGGTGAGGTTCATGAAGGCGCAGCTACCATGGACTGGATGGCTCAGGAGCAGGAGCGTGGTATTACCATTACCTCCGCAGCTACCACCTGCCATTGGAAGAATCATCGTATCAACATCATTGATACCCCAGGTCACGTTGACTTTACTGTAGAGGTTGAGCGTTCTCTGAGAGTATTGGACGGTGCTGTAGCAGTTCTGACTGCTCGCGGCGGCGTTGAGCCTCAGACTGAGACCGTATGGCGTCAGGCTGAGAAATATAGCGTACCACGTATGGCCTATGTAAATAAGATGGACATTACTGGTGCAGATTTCTACAACGTTATCAAGATGATGAAGGAGCGTCTGAATGCCAATGCAGTTGCAATCCAGCTGCCAATTGGTGCTGAGGATGACTTCCAGGGCATCATTGATCTCGTAAAGATGGAAGCTATCGTATATGAGGATGACCTGGGCAAGGTTGCTGATGAGGTAGCTATTCCTGAGGATATGCAGGATCTCGCTGAGGAATATCGTGAGAAACTGCTGGAGGCTGTAGCAGAAGTTGATGACAGCCTCATGGAGAAGTATCTTGGTGGCGAGGAGATTTCCGAGGAGGAAATCAAGACCGCTATCCGCAAAGCTACTATTGCCTGCAACATGTGCCCTGTAACCTGCGGTACTTCTTATCGCAACAAGGGTGTACAGCCTATGCTGGACGCTATTGTTGATTTCATGCCTGCTCCTACCGATATCCCTCCAATCAAGGGTGTAAATCCTGAGACTGGTGAGGAGGATCATCGTCCATCCAGTGACAGCGAGCCATTTGCTGCTCTGGCATTCAAGATTATGGCTGATCCATTCGTTGGTAAGTTGGCATTCTTCCGTGTATACTCCGGTACTTTGTCCTCCGGCTCTTATGTATTTAACTCCACTAAGGGCAAGAAGGAGCGTATCGGCCGTATTCTCCAGATGCATGCTAACAACCGTAAGGAGTTGGACATCGTTTATAGCGGCGATATTGCTGCTGCTGTTGGTCTCAAGGATACCACCACTGGTGATACCCTCTGCGACGAGGCACATCCAATCATTCTGGAGTCCATGGAATTCCCAGATCCAGTTATTTCCGTAGCTGTAGAGCCAAAGACCAAGAACGACCAGGAGAAGATGGGCGTTGCCCTTCAGAAGCTGGCTGAGGAGGATCCTACCTTCCGCGTTCGCACTGATGAGGAAACTGGTCAGACTATTATTTCCGGTATGGGCGAGCTCCATCTGGAGATTATCGTTGACCGTATGCTTCGTGAGTTCAAGGTTGACTGTGCAGTAGGTAACCCACAGGTTGCTTACCGTGAGACTATCCGCAAGGAAGTTGAGTGCGAAGGCAAGTTCGTGCGTCAGTCTGGTGGTCATGGTCAGTATGGTCATTGTAAGCTGCGTCTCATTCCACAGGAGCCTGGTGAAGGCTTCAGCTTCGAGAATCAGGTTGTTGGTGGTGCTATTCCTAAGGAATTCATCAACCCTATCGAAGCAGGTATCAAGCAGGCTATGGAGGGCGGTATTCTCGCCGGCTATCCTGTTGTTGATGTAAAGGCTATCGTATATGATGGTTCCTACCATGAGGTTGACTCCTCTGAGGCTGCGTTCAAGGTTGCCGGTTCCATGGCATTCAAGAACGGTGCACTCAAGGCTAACCCTGTTATTCTGGAGCCAATCGTAAAGGTAGAGGTTATCGTTCCTGAGGAGTACATGGGCGATGTAATCGGTGACCTGAATTCCCGTCGCGGCCGTATCGAAGGTATGGAAGCCCGCAACGGTGCACAGGTAATCAATGCATTTGTTCCTCTGTCTGGCATGTTCGGTTATTCCACCGACCTGCGCTCCAAGACTCAGGGCCGCGGTAACTACTCCATGGAAGTTTCTCACTATGAGGAAGTTCCTAAGAATATTGCAGAAGGCATCATTGCTAAAAACAAAGGTGAATAAGGAGGAAATTTCTAAATGGCAAAGGCTACATTCGAAAGAACTAAACCACATGTAAACATTGGTACTATCGGTCACGTTGACCATGGTAAGACTACCCTGACTGCAGCAATCACTAAGGTTCTGTCCGAGAAGGGTATGGCACAGTTTGAGGACTACGCTAACATCGATAAGGCTCCAGAGGAGAGAGAGCGTGGTATTACCATTAACACTGCACACGTAGAGTATGAGACTGACAAGCGTCATTATGCTCACGTTGACTGCCCAGGCCATGCTGACTATGTAAAGAACATGATCACTGGTGCTGCTCAGATGGATGGTGCTATCCTGGTAGTTTCCGCTGCTGATGGTCCTATGCCTCAGACTCGTGAGCACATCCTGCTGGCTCGCCAGGTTGGCGTTCCTGCTATGGTTGTATTCCTGAACAAGGTAGACCAGGTTGATGATCCTGAGCTGCTTGAGCTGGTAGAGATGGAAGTTCGTGAGCTCCTGAGCTCCTACGATTTCCCTGGCGACGACATTCCTGTAGTTGCTGGTTCCGCTCTGGGCGCTCTGAATGGCGACGAGGAGCAGAAGGCTAACATCATGAAGCTGATGGATGCAGTAGATGAGTACATTCCTACTCCTACCCGTGACACTGATCTCCCATTCCTGATGCCTGTAGAGGACGTATTCACCATTACTGGTCGTGGTACTGTTGCTACTGGCCGTGTAGAGCGTGGTCAGCTGAACCTGAACGATACTGTTGAGATCGTTGGTATCGCTGAGGAGATTAAGTCCACTGTTGTAACTGGTATCGAGATGTTCCGCAAGCTGCTGCCAAGCGCACAGGCTGGTGATAACATCGGTGCTCTGCTCCGTGGTGTTGACCGTAAGGAGATTCAGCGTGGTCAGGTTCTGGCAAAGCCAGGTTCCATTCATCCACACACCAAGTTCAAGGGTCAGGTTTATGTACTGACTAAGGAAGAAGGCGGCCGTCATACCCCATTCTTCAACAACTATCGTCCTCAGTTCTATTTCCGTACCACTGACGTTACCGGTGTTGTAAGTCTGCCAGAGGGTACTGAGATGGTTATGCCTGGCGATAACGTAGAGATGTCTGTAGAGCTCATCACTCCAATCGCTATTGAGGCTGGTCTGCGCTTCGCTATCCGTGAGGGTGGTCACACTGTAGGTGCTGGCCGTGTTACCGAGATCGACGCTTAATTTGCGCTTTTTGGTAAAGTCCAAGTAAATTATTTCCTTAATATAAGGGCGGCTATCTTAGTCGCCCTTATAATTAAGGTTTTATATTATTTTTATTGACGGAAATAATATGTGTATGTTACAATAAGAAGCGGTGTGCTTCTAAGTAAAAGTACCCCTGATGCGATGACGTGGTAGATGGCTTGACAGGACATATGGGCCTGATCAAGGGAACTATTACGGAGAAATGTTTGGGCCTGGAGCCCGGACGAGAAGGAGGAAAATAAATTGTCTAAGCAGCAGAAAATCAGAATCCGTTTAAAGGCTTATGATCACAAAGCACTGGACCAGAGCGCAGTAAAGATTGTTGAGACTGCCAAGAGAACCGGCGCTAGTGTATCCGGCCCAATTCCACTCCCAACTGAGAAGCAGATTTACACTATTCTGCGTTCCCCACATGTAAATAAGGACTCCCGTGAGCAGTTCGAGATGAGAACTCACAAGCGCCTTATTGACGTGCTGGACCCAACTTCCAAGACTGTAGATGCACTCACCCGTCTTGAGTTGCCAGCAGGTGTGGATATCGAACTTAAATTGTAATAGGAGGTGGAATGATGGCTAAAGCAATTTTAGGTAGAAAGCTGGGCATGACTCAGATCTTTACTGAAGAAGGTCAGGTCGTTCCAGTAACAGTTGTTGAGTCTGGTAACAACGTTGTTGTCCAGAATAAGACTGTTGAAAATGATGGTTATAATGCAATTCAGATTGGCTTCGGCGCAATCAAAGAATCCAAGGTAAATAGCCCAATGAAGGGTCATTTCGCAAAAGCTGGCGTAGCTCCAGTAAAGTTCATTCGCGAGATGCGCTTGGAGAATGCTTCTGAATATAACGTTGGTGACACCATCGGCGTTGACATATTTTCCGCCGGAGAATTAGTTGACGTAACTGGTACTTCCAAGGGCAAGGGTTTTGCCGGTGGTATCAAGCGTCATAATTTTGCACGTGGACCAATGGGACATGGTTCCAAGTCTCATCGTGAGCCTGGTTCTACAGGTGCGATGATCAGTGGTCACGGTGGCCGTGTATTGAAGGGCAAGAAGCTGCCAGGTCATATGGGCAGCGAGAAGGTTACTGTACAGCGTTTGACTGTTGTTAGAGTTGATGCTGACCGCAACCTGCTCCTCATCAAGGGCGCAATTCCTGGTCCAAAGAAGGGCCTCGTAGTTGTAAAGAGCACCGTTAAGCCGGGCAAAAACTAATTCGGAAGGAGGATAAGAAATAATGCCTACAGTAGCAGTTTATGATATCAAGAACCAGCAGGTTGGAGATATCGAATTGAATGAAAATATTTTTGGCGTAGAAGTGAATGCAGGCCTCCTGCACCAGGCAGTTGTTATGCAGCTGGCTTCCCAGCGTCTTGGCAATCATGCAACCAAGACTCGTGGTATGGTAAGAGGCGGCGGCCGTAAGCCTTGGAAGCAGAAGGGTACCGGTCGTGCACGCAGTGGTTCCACCCGTTCCCCTATCTGGGTAGGTGGCGGTACTGTATTTGGTCCTGCTCCTCGCTCCTATTCCTTCAGCATGCCTCGTAAGCAGCGTCGTCTTGCTCTCAAGTGCGCACTGTCCGACAAGGTAGCCAACGGCCAGTTGGTAGTATTGGACAGCATTGATTTCGCAGCTCCAAAGACCAAGGCAGTTGTTGAGATGCTGAATAGCTTTGATGTTGATAAGAAGGCTCTGATCATTACAGCTGATTATGTTGAGAATGTTGATAAGTCTTCCCGTAATATCCCTGGTGTTAAGACTATTAACACCATCGGCCTGAATGTATTTGACATCCTGAACGCTAACAAGCTGTTCATCACTAAGGATGCTATTGCTCGTATTGAGGAGGTATATGCATAATGGAAGCACGCGACATCATTATCCGTCCTCTGATTACTGAAAAGAGCACTACTCTCATGGCTGAGGGCAAATATGTATTTGAGGTAGCTAAGGCTGCCAACAAGATTGAGATTGCTAAGGCAATTTCTCAGATCTTCAACGTAAAGGTTGTATCTGTAAATACCGTTAACGTTGAGGGTAAGGTAAAGCGCATGGGCCGTTCCATCGGCAAGCGCTCTGACTACAAGAAAGCAATCGTGAAGCTCGCTGCTGGCGAGACTATCGAGTTCTTTGAAGCTTAATAGGGAAAAGGAGGTTAATTAAGTGGCAATAAAGAGTTTTAAACCATATTCCGCAGGTAGACGTTTCATGACTGTAGCGTCTTTTGATGAGATTACTACTGATAAGCCTGAAAAATCCCTCGTTGAGCGTCTCAAGAAGAACGGTGGCCGTAATCAGCAGGGTAGATTGACCGTTCGCCATCAGGGTGGCGGCCATAAGCGTCTGTATCGTATCATTGATTTCAAGCGCAACAAGGATGGTATTCCAGCCAAGGTTGCTACTATCGAGTACGATCCAAACCGCAGTGCACGTATTGCACTTTTGAACTATGCAGACGGTGAGAAGCGTTATATCATCGCTCCTAACGGTCTGAAGGTTGGCGACCAGGTTATGTCCGGCCCAGAGGCTGACATTAAGCCAGGTAACGCTCTTCCACTGAAGAACATTCCAGTTGGTACTCTGCTCCACAACGTTGAGTTGAAGATCGGTGCTGGTGCTCAGCTGGTTCGCTCCGCTGGTGCTTATGCACAGCTCATGGCTATTGAGGGTGACTATGCTACTCTCCGTATGCCATCCGGTGAAATGCGCAAGGTACATGTTAACTGCCGTGCAACTATCGGCGTAGTTGGCAATGCTGAGCACATGAACATCACTATTGGTAAAGCAGGTCGTGCTCGTTGGATGGGTAAGCGTCCAGAGAACCGCGGCGTTGCTATGAACCCTAATGACCATCCACATGGTGGTGGTGAGGGTCGTTCCCCAGTTGGCCGCAAGCATCCTGTTACTAAATGGGGTAAGTGCGCTATGGGTGCCAAGACCCGTCGTAAGAAGGCTTCTGATAAGTTAATCATTAAAGGCCGTACCAAATAAGTGATAATCACCGGAAGGAGGAAATAAATTGTCAAGATCTGTTAAAAAGGGACCTTATGTTCATGAAAGCTTAACTAAGAAGATTGATGCCCTGAACGAAGCTAACGACAAGAAGGTTGTAAAGACCTGGTCCAGAAGCTCCACTATTCTGCCAACTTTTGTTGGTCATACTATCGCAGTACATGATGGTCGCAAGCATGTTCCTGTTTATGTAACTGAGGACATGGTTGGCCATAAGCTTGGTGAGTTTGCACCAACCCGTACTTTTAAGGGCCATGCCGGTGAAGAGAGAAAGACCGGTCTTAGATAAGTTGATTTGAAAGGAGGATTCCTCTGTGGAAGCAAAAGCAGTTGCTAAAAATGTTCGCATTGCACCTCGCAAGGTTCGCGTTGTTATGAATCTCATTCGTGGCAAGAAGGTTGCTGATGCATTTGCGATTTTGAAGTTCACTCCAAAAGTAGGTAGTGAAGCTATATATAAGGTTCTCAAGTCTGCAGTAGCAAACGCTGAGAACAATTTCGACATGAACGTTGATAACCTCTATGTATCTTCCTGTTTCGTAGATGAGGGACCAACTATGAAGCGTATTCATCCACGCTCTCGTGGTCAGGCTTTCAAGATTTTGAAGCGCACTTCCCACATCACTGTAGCAGTAGAAGAAAACTAATAAAGGAGGGTATTAACTTTGGGTCAGAAAGTAAATCCGCATGGTATAAGACTTGGCATCGTAAAGACTTGGGATGCTAAGTGGTATGCTGGCAAAGATTTTGCAGCAAACCTGCATGAAGATATTAAAATCCGTGAGCATTTGCAGAATACTCTGCAGAGCGCCGGAGTTTCCAAGATTGAGACTGAGCGTTCCAAGAACCGTCTGAAGCTGACTATCCATACTGCAAAGCCAGGCATGGTTATCGGCCGTGGTGGTTCCGGAATCGAGCAGGTAAAGGCTGGACTGAAGAAGTTCACCGACTGTAATGTTGACATCAATATTGCAGAGATTAAGCAGCCAGATATGGATGCAACTTTGGTAGCAAAGAGCATTGCTGAGTCCCTGGAGCGTCGTATTGCCTTCCGTCGTGCTATGAAGCAGGCTGTAGGCCGCACTATGCGTCTGGGCGCAAAGGGTATCAAGGTTATGGTTAGCGGCCGTCTCGGCGGTGCTGAAATTGCCCGCAGCGAGTCCTATCGTGAGGGTTCCATTCCTCTGCACACCCTGAGAGCAGACATTGACTATGGTACTTACGAGGCAGCAACTACCTATGGTCGTATTGGCGTTAAAGTTTGGATCTTCAAGGGTGAGGTCCTTCCTGAGAAGAAGCAGCGTACTGCTGCTGTTGAAGGGAGCGAAGCTTAATGTTATTACCAAAGAGAGTTAAATATCGCAAGCAGTTCCGTGGTCGTATGAAGGGTAAGGCACAGCGCGGTAACAAGGTTTCCCATGGTGATTATGGTCTTGTTGCACTGGAGCCAGCTTGGATTACTAACCGTCAGATTGAGGCAGCCCGTATTGCTATGACCCGTTACATCAAGCGTGGTGGTCAGGTTTGGATCAAGATTTTCCCTGACAAGCCTGTAACTGCAAAGCCAGCTGAGACCCGTATGGGTTCCGGTAAGGGCTCACCTGAGTACTGGGTAGCAGTAGTAAAGCCAGGTCGCGTTCTCTTCGAGATGGATGGCGTGACTAAGGAAGTAGCAGCTGAAGCAATGCGTCTTGCAGCTCACAAGCTTCCAATCAAGTGCAAGTTTGTAACTCGCGAAGAGACTGAAAAGGCAGAGGGCGGTGAAGTAAATGAAGGTTAATGAGATTAGAGATTTGAGCGCTGAGGAACTTAACCAGAAACTTGCTTCTCTCAAAGAGGAGTTGTTCAACCTCCGTTTCCAGCTGGCTACTGGTCAGTTGGAGAACCCAATGCGTATCAAGGAAGTAAAGAAGACTATTGCCCGCATTAAGACTGTACAGACTGAGCAGGCTAAGGCTTGATTTGATTCGACATAATAAGATACGTATTAGGAAGGAGGCTCCTTAATGAGCGAGAGAAATGAACGCAAGACTAAAGTTGGTAAGGTAGTAAGCGACAAGATGGACAAGACTGTTGTTGTAGCAGTTGAGGATATCGAGCAGCATGCACTTTATAAGAAGGCCGTTAAGAAGACTGTTAAGTTCAAGGCCCATGATGAAAATAACGAGGCTCATGTTGGCGACATCGTTTCCCTGATGGAAACCCGCCCACTGTCCAAGGATAAGCGTTGGAGAGTTGTAGAGATCGTTGAGAAAGCAAGATAATTTCCGTTGGGAAATTCTGGTTGAGGAGGTTAACTGATGATTCAGCAACAGACTTTACTCAATGTTGGCGACAACACCGGTGCTAAGGAAATCATGTGCATCCGTGTATTGGGCGGCTCTTATCGCAAGTATGCTAACATTGGTGATATAATCGTGGCTGCAGTAAAATCTGCATCCCCTGGCGGCGTCGTTAAGAAGGGCGACGTTGTTAAGGCCGTAGTAGTTCGTAGCAAGAAGGGCCTGCGTCGCAATGACGGTTCCTACATTCGCTTTGATGAGAATGCAGCCGTTATTATCAAGGAGGATAAGACTCCTAAGGGTACCCGTATTTTTGGGCCAGTAGCGAGAGAGCTTCGTGAGAAGGATTTCATGAAGATCGTATCTCTGGCTCCAGAAGTTCTTTAATGTGAGGAGGTGCGACTTTGGCAATTACAAAACTGCATGTAAAGAAGGGTGATACTGTTCTGGTATTGTCCGGTAAAGATAAAGGCCAGCAGGGCAAGGTTATCCAGGCTCTGCCAAAGAAGGGTAAGGTTGTAGTAGAGGGCGTTAACAAGATTAAGCGTCACACTAAGCCTAACCAGAGCGCTCCTCAGGGTGGCATTATCACCAAGGAGGCTCCTATGTTTGCAGCAAAGGTTATGTTGGTTTGCCCAGCTTGCGGCAAGGCTACCCGTGTTGCTCACAAGGAAGTAAACGGCAAAAATGTTCGTGCGTGCAAGAAGTGCGGCGAAGTTATCGATCAGACTAAATAAGAAAGGAAAGGAGGATATCTAGTTGGATAGATTACAGGAAAAGTATATCAATGAGGTTGTTCCTGCATTGACTGAAAAGTTCGGCTACAAGAATGTTATGGAACTCCCTAAAATCGCAAAGATCATCATTAACATGGGTGTTGGCGAGGCTGTAGGCAACCCTAAGGCTCTCGACGCTGCTGTTAACGATTTGACCATTATTGCTGGTCAGAAGCCAATCCTCACCAGAGCTAAGAAGTCTCTGGCTGCTTGGAAGCTTCGTCAGGGCATGCCTATCGGCGCAAAGGTTACTCTGCGTGGTGTTCGCATGTATCAGTTCCTGGACAAGTTCATGAACGTAGCATTGCCTCGCGTTCGTGACTTCCGTGGTATCAGTGCCAATTCTTTCGACGGTCGTGGCAACTACGCAATCGGCTTGAAGGAGCAGCTCATTTTCCCTGAAATTGAGTATGATAAGATTGATAAGCTCCGTGGTATGAACATTGTTGTTGTTACCACTGCAAAGACCGATGAGGAAGCTCGCGAGCTCTTGAAGCTCATGGGCATGCCTTTCAAAGCATAAGGATAGGGGGTACTGACTGTGGCCAAGAAGGCAATGATTGAAAAGTGGAGCAAGGAGCCTAAGTTCCCTGTTCGCCAGTATAACAGATGTAAGATTTGCGGTCGTCCGCACGGTTATATCAGAAAGTTCGATATGTGCCGTATTTGTTTCAGAGAGCAGAGCTACAAGGGTGCCATTCCTGGCGTAACTAAGGCTAGCTGGTAATATACAGTACGAACTATAACGAGGTGTCCGATGTCCCCCACCTCTATGGGTGGCGGGGTGTTGTGCTAATGACAGGGTTGAGCTAATATCTCCACCCTCGTCGAAACCCCATTGAAAGAAAATGCAGAGGCATTTTCTTTGAATAATGTAGGGGTTATAAGAAAAGCTCTCCCAGTAATGGGGGGGCTTTTTTGATTATCAAAATAGTTTTCAAATGTATATTTGCAAACTGACATGAATACGAGTAAAATAGTATGTAAGTAAAAATTTTTTTGTGAGGTGCTAGTGTGGCAAATTACTATATAGACTATGAAAACGTACACAACGAGGGCCTGAAGGGCGTGCAAAAGCTGCAGCAGGAGGATAAACTACATCTTTTCTACAGTATCAAGGCTGATACCCTAAAGATTGATGTGGTGCGCCAGCTGATGGATTGTCCAGCAACCATCTGTTTCGACAAGATTGTTAACGGAGTGGAGAATGCTTTGGATTTCCAACTGATTACAGCTCTGATGTGCAATTACAGTGCCGAAGAAAAGTATTATATCATTAGTCGTGACAAGGGATATGATGCAGCTATTGAGATGGCTGGCAAGCAGAACCGTGATAATATCTATCGTTGTCGGGATATTGATGGAGCTATCAAGCATCAGGATGGCCTGGGGATTGATGAAAGCGATCAGGAAGTTATTGTGGATTTAGGGGATTTAGCTTCCGATTATCAGGTTGAGGATAAGACATTTACTGAGGAAATGCCAGAGGTTCAGTCAGAGACTGTAGAACAGCCTGTAGCACAGCCTGCCATGATTGTAGAGCCTTTAGAGGCTCCTGTGGGGACCATAGAGGTTGAGCCAGAGGTAGTTGTTGTTCCACAGCAGGAGGAGGCTCCAGAGCCGGCTCAGGCGGTGAAAATTACAGCTGAGGACCAGGAAATAGCTCCAGTAGAGGAAGAGGAGCAGTCCCAGATGCCAGAGGAAAATACAGCAGAGGCTGAAAATGAGGCAGAAGCAGCTGTTTTGACAGATGAGGAGATTAAGCGCCGGGCTCATCAGTCTATTTGTACCAAAATATTAAATCATATTAAGCTGATTCAGAAAATTCCTTTGGTATACAAGCAGGCTGAGGATATCTGTGAGGCTTTGGAGGATTCCGAAACCAAGATGCAGTTCTATCATCGTCTTTTGCAGTCTTTAGGCCGTAAAAAGGGTGGCGAGCTGTACCAGAAGGTGAAGGCTGTATATAAGCCAATTCGGGGGATTTACCAGGCCAGTCTGGCAGGAGAGGATCAGCCCGAGGAAAACAAGGTTCAGGCCAATATTCCTGTAAAGAGTCCTAGGGGCAGACGCCGTATCCGTCAGGATGGAGAGGCAATACCTGAGCAGTAGGGCAATGCTGAATATGGACTTTTTCAAATGGTTGAATTAGGTAAAAACATATAAAAAAAGGGGCTGTTTATGTTGACTTTTTTGCAGGAACAAGGGATTGCTCCCTGTCTCATAGATAGCCTGGAAGCATATAAGGCGGCCTATCCCTGGAGCAATCAGGATAGGCCGCTTTTGGCGCCAGGATTTCAATACTATGGTAAGGAAATATGGGAACAGGCTCTAGGAGCGCTTTTGGCAGGGGAAAATCTTCTGTTGGTAGGAGCCAAGGCCACAGGTAAGAATGTATTAGCTGAGAATTTGGCTTATTGCTTTGGCAGGGGAGATTGGAATGTTTCCTTTCATGTAAATATGGATGCAGCTATGATGCTGGGTTCAGATACCTTCCGAGATGGACAGGTGCAATTTCGGCCTGGTCCTGTTTATGAATGTGCTAGTCAAGGTGGCTTTTGTATTTTAGATGAAATCAATATGGCTCGGAACGAAGCCTTGGCAGCTCTGCATTCTATGTTGGATTTTCGTCGTATCTTGGATATTCCCGGCTACGGCCGTCTCAAAATGCACCCAGCTACCAGATTTATTGCCACCATGAATTATGGCTATGCTGGTACTAGAGAGCTAAATGAGGCCTTGGCTTCAAGATTTGCGGTGATTGCTTTGCCACCTGCTAATGAGCATATGCTGGCTAATTTATTAGAAAAGCAATACGGTCATTTGTCAGACAAAATTCGCAGCAGCGTTATTGCTCTATTTATGGATTTACAGCTAAAATATCAGCAGGGAGAAATATCCAGCAAGGCTGTGGATTTACGGGGACTATTAGGAGCCTTGGGAATTTATCAGCAAGGCTTGGGCTTGCGTTCTGCTCTACAAATGGGCTTGGTAAACAAGGTATTCAACGAGGATGAACGGCAGATTATACAAGATTTGCTAGATTTGCGCATTGGCAAGGATTAATAAGCATTTTCCCCTGTAATTATATTAAAGCGAGGTGGTAACAGATGTCGGCAGAAAATATGGGAACAGCTAGAGGCAGTGTAGAGCGGCGGGCATTAAATATGATTTGGACAGCTGCAGGAGACTATACCCTAGTACCGGGATTTGTTGCTTACCTGAAGGATGGCAGTCCAGATTTATACTTTAATACCATTATGGGCTTTGCCTATGGTCATTATGGTGCTCAGGAACTGGATGGCTATCTTATGTATCTAGGCCATTGCTGGCTGGGTGCAGTGCTGGTGGATATGTTTTGGCTGGGGCTGGAACATGTCACCTATCAGCGTTCTTATGGGAATATGCTAACCTTGGAGAACTTGCGGCAGGCATGGGCTGCAGATTATCTGGATGATAGTCATGAGGATAGTATGCAGTACTTAATGATGCGGCAGGAGCTGTCTCATAGCTTGAAAAAGGCCCGGTGCTTGGAGATACAAGGGAAAAATAATGGCTTGCTGAATCCTTGGGAAAAGGGCCTTTATAAAGGTCTTTATTTTCAGCAGGAGCAGAATTTGCCGGAGCTAAAGGAAAATTTTCAACAGCTGATAAAAAAATATTTTCTGCTAAAGCCACAGCTTCTTTGGCAGCCTGGCCACTGGCATTTGATGCTAGGGGCTGGTTTAAGCCAACTTTTGCGACGGATTATGCCTATGGAGCATCAGGGGAAGGGAGCATCTCAAACGCAGGCCGGACGACTGCGGGAAAAATCTGCTTTAATGTCTCAGGAAGAAGCGAGAAGGAAACAGGAAAAGAATTGGTATCTGCCCGGGATAGGCAGCAAATCAGCGGCTAAGGAGCTGGCAGAAATCAAGGCTATTTATCCAGTGGGGGCCTTGGGTGAAAGCAAAAGGCTGGAAATAGAGCAGCAGGTATGTGTGGGGAATCATCGCTATAGTCATATTTATTTAGCTGGGACAGCTACTAAGGGAGAAGCCTATAGGGATAACCATGGCCATTTTCTTCAGCAGGGACGGAAATATAGGCGGATTATAGAGGATTTATCACATGGCTTGCAGAACTCTCTCCAACTGGCTAAGGGAAGCTACAGTGCTAGAGCTGGCCAGGGAAAGCTGGCAGCAGATTTGGCCTGGCAGGGAATTATCAATGGGGATGAGCGTATTTTTCGTCGTCCTTTGCCAGAGCAATATCAGGAATTTTCTGTAGTGCTGTTATTGGATGGTTCCTATTCTAGGCATAGTCAGCAAAAACAGCTTAGTGCCCAGAGCTATGTTATAGCAGAAAGCATGAGGCGGTGTGGTATTCCTACTACCGTGCTATCCTATTCCACCATAGGCAGTTACACTGTTTTGCAGGTGCTAAAGGCCAAGGAGCAGGATGTATCCGGTATATGGAATTATGAGGCCAGAGGCTGGAATAGAGACGGTCTAGCCTTGAATATCCTTGGTCAATATCTAGGCAATGATTTGAGCAATTCTTTGATATTTATGCTGACAGATATGATGCCCAGTGATGAAAAGGGCCTGCCTATGGCAGGGTTGAAATCATTGAAGCAGTATACGGAAGAAGCAGCTATTGCTGATACGGAAACATCTTTGCAGGGATTGAGAAAGGAAGGGGCGCGCCTAGCAGGAATTATCCAGACTGTAGTACCCTTTCAGCCAGCCTTAGCCAGGCGGCTATTTGGTCATAACTATGTTCATATTCAATCCTTGAATCAGCTTTCCAGAGCCATTGTCAGCCTTGTAGATGGTTATATACAACAACAAATATAAAGAATAACAAAATAACATAGAAACAATATAAAGAAAACTATACCTTTTTTGCTAAATTATACATACTAAACTTCTATAATGGAATACCTCAATATGGGACTAAGGTCTGTTCACAGATATAAGACAAAGCCGTATAATGTACACAAATGAATACAAAGTACACAATTAATACATAGGGGATTATGAATACAAACCGCACAGCAATTTTCATAGATGTATACTATGTGTATTTTGTATGGTTACGGAATTTTATCATTACGGAGGTATGTGTTATGGATATGGCAATTATTGATGGAGCACTGAAGCTGTTTATGCTGGCAGGAGTTATTCGTCTTATTAAGTAAAACTGATACCACTAATTATGACAGGCCCTAGAGAATGTTGTGGATTCTCTAGGGCCTGTTTTCTTAAACTAAATTATGGGGGATTTATCAGATATTTTTCCCCATGTCATAGGCTTTGGCAAGGGCTGGGTGATTGGCGATTTCCCCTGGGCCGGTGACCCCTCCAGCAAAGAGACTGCCAGCCAGCTCTGCCTTGGCAAAGCACTCTATCCAGCCCTCCAGACCGTTAACAGCTCTATCTGACACATGAGGGCCATCATCTGCTGCTGTGGACAGCATATAAACATCTATGAATTTGTAGTCCGCAGAAAAAAGAGGATTCATTCTATCCAGCAGAGTTTTCATCTGTCCAGCCATTTCATAGTAATAAATAGGCGTAGCATAACAAATCACATCAGCATTTAGCATTTTTTCTGCAATGAGATTAGCATCATCCTCAATAACGCATTGGCCGGTCCGCTGGCAGGAAAGACAGCCTACACAATATTCAATCTGTCTGCCAATCAAGCTGATTAATTCAACCTGATGGCCAGCCTCCTTAGCACCTTTGGCAAATTCCTCTGCCAAAGCATGGGAATTGCTGTGGCGTCGCAAGCTGGTGGAAATAATAAGAACTTTTTTACTCATTTTAACAACCTCCTCGATTAATACACAATCTAAGTTTACCACCTAAAGCAGGCTTCAAGTCAAATAATATTTTTTGGCCATAATATTTATTTTAGTACGATAGTATGCTAAAATGATAGAAACTGAATTGATTTGCTTTTTTTCAGTAATAAATCACCAATACTGCATATGGAAGGACTTGATAAAAATGATGTCACTGAATTTTCAGGCTGAGAAGCACGAAAAACTGATTGTAGCACGGAAAAAGAAGTGCACAGTACGTCTTGGGGATGTTAGCGATAAGTACCCAGAGGGCTCTATTGTTTGGATTACTTCCGGCAAGAAGTTTACACCTAAAAAGCATCTGTATACAGCCTATCTGGACAAGGTACGGGTTAAGACCATGGAAAATCTTACTTCTGAAGATTTGGGACAGCAGAATCCTGAAATCAATTCCCGTGAGGAATTAATTGCAGATTTTGAGCGTATCTACAAGAAGCGCATTTCCATGGATGATACCGTAACCGTTATTTATTTCACTGAGGTATTTGGTGGTTAATATGGCAAAGGAAATAAAGGTAGGTCTTGTTAACGAGGCTAGAACTCAGGTAACTGAGGCAAATATTGCCAGCACTATGGGCAGCGGCTCCCTGCGGGTTTTTGCTACACCAGCTATGTGTTGTCTGATGGAAAAGGCCGCCTCTGATTTAATGGATTCTCTGGTGGAGGAGGGCAGTACCACAGTGGGAACGGCACTGAATATTGCCCATACTGCAGCTACTCCCATAGGCATGGAGGTAGTGGCCACAGCGGAGATTACAGATGTGGAAGGGCGCAAAATATCCTTCCGGGTTACAGCTAGGGATCAGGCTGGCGAAATCGGTGCAGGCACCCATGAAAGATTTATTGTCTTTAAGGAGAAATTCCAGGCCAAGACGGATGCCAAAATAGCCAAGGACTAAGGAGAATGTTAGAATGATAACAGGTCAGACAAAAAATTTTGGTGTTATAGGCCACCCAATTGGTCATTCTCTATCTCCTGCCATGCAAAATGCAGGGATTCAGGCTGCAGGTTTAGATTGTGTCTATATAGCCATGCCTGTGGAAGAAGAGGATTTGGCTCAGGCTGTAACAGGGCTGAAAACCTTGGGCTTTCAGGGCTTCAATGTTACCATTCCCCACAAGCAGGCGATTATGCCTTTCCTGGATGCTATAGATGAGGATGCCAGGGTTATTGGTGCCGTAAATGCTGTAGCTATACAGGATGGCTTTATGACCGGCTACAATACAGATGTAGTAGGCTTTTTGCAGGGAATGCACAATCACGGCTTTTCCCCTGCTGGCAAGCATGCTGTGCTGTTGGGAGCTGGCGGAGCAGCCAGAGCCATTATCTGGGGCCTAATCAAGGAGGGAGTTGCCTCCTTAACCATTGGTGTTCGCAATGTGGTCAAGGCTCAGGCTGTGGCAGATTACTTCCGGCCTTATATGCAGATTCAGGTTATGGATTGGCAAAGCTGGGAATTTCGCCGTATGCTGATACAATCCCAGCTGTTGATTAATTCTACACCTCTGGGCATGGAGCCAAATACTCTTACTATGCCCCCAATAGATTGGGCAGCAGTACCAGCGGGAATCTTTGTATATGATATTATCTATACCCCGGCAGAAACCATGTTTTTGCGTATGGCCAGAGAGCATGGCTGTCAGACTCTCAACGGAGAGGATATGCTGGTAGGTCAGGGAGCAGAGGCTTTCCGCATCTGGACAGGACACCAGCTGCCTACAGAGCCAATGGCTCAGGCTTTGCGGGAGTGCTTGGAAAATCAATAATCATATCAATTTGGCGGTATGGCCTGACAAAATTTTTGTTAAGGCTGCCGCCTTTTTATGTTCACTCAGCCTAGGAGGCTGATTTTTTTTGCAAAAAATCAGAAAAATCCTTGCAAAAAAATTCTGATATGGTATTATTGTGGTGGATAAACTTTATAAAATTCGGTAAAGTAACGAAACATTTAATATATAATACTATATAGAGTTAATAATATATTAA
>SAMEA3663090__coassemble_174_pt1 | contig 27464 bp, 23 predicted proteins | sample SAMEA3663090__metabat2_low_PE_027 | metagenome-assembled genome bin SAMEA3663090 (sample SAMEA3663090) | pig gut metagenome | biome: pig gut; feature: pig-associated habitat; material: faeces | place: France | collected 2012 | reverse complement strand
ATGCAGTGCTCATGGAACCAAGAATCCCCTGCCTTTAGGCATGGGGAGTGTCAATTTGTGCGCAGATATTGGGGGATAATATATATTCAAATTTTTAGTGAAATATTGATATTCTTAATGAGTATGTTTTGGATATGTTTTTATACTCATTGTCCTGCTTGAAAGGAGTAAGTTCCATATAAATCGGAATTGTATACATAAAACTATACTATTGTCAGTAAATATCAGATAATTCTCATGATATATGAGTATGTTTTGCCTTTAAAGAAATTATACATGGTAAACTTTTGGTTATTTTTTTTAAAAAATCATAAAATACCCTTGACATACTCATAAAGGTGTAGTATTATATAACCATCGACAGGGACATAGCACAGAGCGAAAGACAGAATCGGTTAGTCGGAAGCTCAACACCCCTCGCTATGGAACTTCGATATACCCCTTTTACGCGACATTCCCCTGTGTCGCAAACCCCTCTCTTTTAATAGATACTTCTTCTTTTACCTAAAAGAGGAAAAAGGCTGTGAAAACGTCGCCTATCGTTTTTACAGCTTTTTTCTTTGCCTAAATTTATAATTCTGATTTGAAGAGTTGCCTATCTCCCTAAATATTGGAAATTAAAGTCGTTATGTCAGTGGGTTCTCGAAATACAGCCTGCGGTCATAACGACTTTTGCTCTGCCCGACTTAATGGCCCTATCTGGAGGTTTATCCTTACGCAATAATATCGCTTGTCGCTGAGCCAATTCACAGAGGCCGTAATGATAAAAAGTGCCACCGGGACCACTTTTGCTGCGCAAAAGCAGGAGTCTCCCGACGTAAAAGTGTTATGCCCCTCCGGCTGTTGCCGAATCATTGAGGCTTATCGGTATTACCAATCTTCGACAATTCTGCTACCTTCGTAGAAAATCGGTCATTTCAAACAGTGCCAAAGTAGGAAGACTCAATGAATACGCTAATAAGCGGTACTCCCATATCGCCATTAATAGTGGATAATATGTATTAGGCAAATCAGAATTTATGTTACTATATATTGGTGGAATGGTGGGGAGTTTTGTGATACCATAATATTATCAATATTACAGGGGCGTGAGGATATGACGGAAATGGAGCAGAAAAAGGCGGCCAAGGCTTTTGTGGAGAAATGGCAGGGGAGAGGCTATGAGAAAGGTGAAACCCAATTATTTTGGGTAGAGCTTTTGCAAACTGTCTATGGGGTGGAAAATCCTGCTTCCTATATGGAATGTGAAGTTCAGGTTCAGCTGGAAAATACCAGTTTTATAGATATTTATCTGCCAGCCACCAAGGTGATGATAGAACAAAAATCCATTAACAAGGATTTGTCCAAGGCTATTCGTCAATCTGATGGCACAATGTTAACGCCTCTCCAGCAGTTGAAGCGGTATGCTGCGGCTTTGGGGTATTTCAAATATCCTCGCTGGGGTATTACCTGCAATTTTCGAGAGTTTTATATTTATGATATGGGACAGCCCAATGGAGAACCGGCTGTTTTGAAGCTGGAGGATTTGCCTAGGGAATATCATCGGCTGAACTTTTTGGTAGATGCTGGGGATGATAGAATCAAGCAAGAGTTAGAAATATCCCTGAATGCTGGTGCGTTGGTAGGCCGAATGTATGAAATGCTGTTGAAGCAGTATGGGGATAATCCAACGGAGGAAATGCTGAAGAGCCTGAATATGCTGATTGTGCGGATTGTTTTCTGCCTTTATGCAGAGGATGCAGGAATTTTTGGCCGTCGCAATATGTTCCATGATTATCTGGCAGATGTTAGTCCAAGACATTTTCGCCGTGCCTTGGTAGATTTGTTTGAGGTTCTGGATACTCCTGATAATGCCAGGGACCCATATATGGACAAGGTCTTGGCGGAATTTCCTTATGTTAATGGAGGCTTGTTTGCCAATACCCAATTGCTGATACCTCATTTTAGCCAGGAATGTATTGAACTTCTAATGAATGTGGCCTGTCCCTTTTCCTGGGAGGGAATTTCTCCTACTATTTTTGGTGCGGTATTTGAGTCCACTCTGTCGGCCAAAATCCGTCGCAGTGGGGGAATGCACTATACCAGCCTAGAGAATATTCACAAGGTAATAGATCCTCTTTTCCTAAATGATTTGCAAAAGGAATATGAAGCCATTGCAGAAATCCCTCAGCCCAAGGTTCAGAAGCAAAAACTGGAGGCTTTTCAGGATAAATTGGCTGGACTGAAATTTTTTGATCCTGCCTGTGGTTCTGGCAATTTCCTGACAGAAACTTATATTTCTCTGCGCCGTTTGGAGAACAAGGTTATTGACCGTCTTACCAAGGGGCAGATTGTGTTGGGCGAAATGGCCAGCCCTGTGAAGGTAAGTATCCATCAATTCTATGGTATTGAAATCAATGATTTTGCTTGCGTGGTAGCCAAAACAGCTATGTGGATAGCCGAGCTGCAGATGATGCAGGAAACCCAAAGCATTGTGGAAATGAATCTGGACTTTTTGCCGTTGAAATCATATGTGAACATTGTGGAGGGAAATGCTCTCCGCATGGAATGGCAGGAGGGATTGCCACCTAGCCAGTGCAATTATATTATGGGCAATCCGCCTTTTGTGGGCTATACATATCAAACTAAAGAGCAGAAAGAAGATATACAGAATATATTTGTAGATGAAAAAGGAAAAAATTATAAAGCTATTGGTAAAATAGATTATGTTGCTTGCTGGTACTTTAAAACGGCAGAGTATACACAGAATACATTGGCTCAAGCAGGGCTAGTATCTACTAATTCTGTTGTGCAAGGTGAGCAAGTGGTTGCGATATGGAAGCCAATTATAGAGAGATTTTCTGTGCATTTTAATTTTGCTTGGCAATCTTTTGTATGGAATAGTGAGTCCAATTGTAAAGCTCATGTTCACTGCGTTATAATTGGATTTAGCCATAAAGATAAAATGCCCAAAAAGATATTTCATGGTCATACGCATACAGAAAGTGAAGAATTAAATTCTTATCTTTTACCAGCACCTATGATATTTATTGAAAATAGGACAAAACCACTATGTCAAGTGCCTCAAATGATGGCAGGCAATCGACCAGCGGATGGAGGGGCTCTTATCATAGAGGCAGAAGATTATGATGAATTTTTGTCTAAGGAGCCTAATGCAAAGCAGTATATAAAACGATTTATGGGAGCGGAAGAATATATAAAGAACAAAAAGCGATATTGCCTGTGGTTGTCTGGTGTTACACCAAAAGAGATAAAATCAATGCCGTTAGTATTAGAACGTGTAAGACAATGTAGAGAAAATAGATTGAAAGGTGCTGCTGATAGAAAAAAGCTGGCTGATACACCTACTTTATTTAGAGAGCAGAATAATCCAGAAAAATTTGTATTAGTACCGTATACATCTTCGGAAAATAGGCGTTATATACCAATGGGATTTTTAAGTGGTGATATTATTGCTAGTGATGCAGCTAGAATAATTCCAGATGCAAATTTATATCATTTTGGCGTGCTTAATTCAAATGTACATATGTCTTGGATGCGAGCTGTTGCGGGTAGACTAAAAAGTGACTATCGCTATTCCAAAAATATTGTCTACAACAACTTTCCTTGGCCTACACCCACCGAGGCTCAAAAGGCCAAAATAGAAAAAACAGCTCAAGGTATCTTGGATGCTAGAGCCAAATATATAGATTCCAGTTTGGCTGACCTTTATGACGAGGTACTGATGCCTCCGGAACTGCGTAAGGCACATCAAGCCAACGATAGGGCAGTAATGGAAGCCTACGGCTTCTGGGGCAAGCTGAATACAGAATCTGAATGTGTGGCCCAGCTAATGAAGCTATACCAGCAGCTGGTGGAAAATGAGGCAAAAAATGTTATAATGAAGACAGATAAGAAGTGCTGCCGATAGACGGTCAGCCCTAGTTGTTAGCAGAGGTGACCGCTAAGTTTTCGAGGCCTTAGGCGGTCATTTCTGCTTTTTGTTGCAAAAATGTTACGGGTGGATAGAATAAAGATTGGAGATTGGGCATAGGTACATTATAGTGTATTATATATTATAGCTTAGTTGTTGATGGGGTGAGGTTATATGCTTTTAGAACTTGATTGGAATGCTGTGTCAAGTGGTGCGCCATATGTCACTATATCCAAGCTAGGTATTGCATTTAATGAGTCGTCAATAAATCGCCTTGGTGCTCCTGAGGAAATCATGATAGGTTTTGATGAGGAACGGCTTATACTTGCAGTGAAGCCATATGATGGCGAAGAAAATGTTAGTCATTACAAATTCTCAAGTCGTATTCGTAATGGATGGATACGTATTGGCTGTCGAGATTTTGTGAATTATCTAGGCGAGTTAGTTGGTATGGATTATACTAATGCTTGTAGATATGTTGCTACATACGATAAAAAAAATTCATACTTGATAGTGAATTTACAGCAAGGAGGGGATACGAAAGAGTCTGAGTAAAAACATGTATTAGGGGTGATAAAATAACAAAAAAATAGCGCCAAATAGCTGTAGCAGAGCTATTTGGCGCGGGTGAATCGCACGTGATGCACGAAACACATACCTACATAAAGTATATCATGTATAATGCATCAAATCAATATAGAAAATTATTTTGAGGTGATTGCTATCAATAAAAATGATTCATTTATTTATAGATGTAACTATTGTTGCCCTATTGGTAAGAAGTGCTTTATTTTTAAAACAACAAAGAAAATTAGAAATGGTTTTACTGTGTTATTCAAATGTAAAGCTCGAAAACAAGAAATAGAAATTCCAATATTAGGATTAAATAGTCAAACTTGCAAATAAGCCACTTATGATGTGCTAGATTGCAGATGAGTATAGTGATATGCTCTCTGCAGTCTAGTTTTTTTTTGAGAGGAACATGAAAATGATAATAAAAAAAACTAAATTCGATGATGATTTTCAGGCATACTTGACAAAGGATGCAGTTTTGGTGGGGGAACCGGGAATCCCTATGATGATGAACCTGCATAATACAGAATTACCTCTGGATATCATACCATTTGATAAGGCTAAAAGATGTAAAAATAGAAATAAGTATGTACATTTTTATATGCATGATAAGGAATTTTCACATGTATTAACAGCTACAAATCGCTATTTAACCCTATTAAGAGAATTTGACGGTGTAATATCTCCCGATTGCAGTATGGCTGTCGGACAGGCGAAGTGTTTGCAACAGGCTAATACTTATATGAATAGGGCAGTAGGATTTTATCTGCAGCAACATGGTGTACCTGTAATTCCTAATATAAGATGGAGTGATGAGGAAAGCTTCGAATATTGTTTTTTAGGAGTTCCTAAGGATACAATAGTAGCAATAAGCACTCATGGTTGCTTGAAGACAAAGGATGATTATGAAATGATGCGTCTTGGTGTTGGAGTTATGCTTGAAAAATTGCATCCTACAGCAGTTGTGGTGCATGGACGGATGCCTAGTAGTATATTTGGGGAATATACCAACCAAATAGAATTTCGTCGCTATGCAAGTCAATATGAGCGCACTCATGTAAGGATGGTGAAATAATTGGGACGTTTTAAGGGCAATGCAATACATTTTCACAGTGTAGGTCAAAATATAATGATAGTCTCTAAAGTATATAAATATCATAATGGAAGATTTGGTGTAAGTAGTCCAAGTACGGGAAATAACACTAGAAATATCATTTCGTCAAATCCTTTGAAGGCAGCAAATGATTTTTATGCTAAAATAGCGAAAGGAGGTATTGAAAAAAAGATAAATGATAATCATAGGATAACTAGAATGTCAGATGGCACAATAGTATCGTATAGAATAAAATCTGTATCAGATGGAACACCTGTGATAGAAATAAACATAAGAAGGAGTAAAAATAGTTCAGGTGTAAAGAATCAGAAAATACATTTTGTTATGGAGGATAAGTAAAATGAAATCAGTAAACATAGCCTTTTCAAAAAATGCATATAAATTCCTACATGAGATGATAGGAAAAAAATTTGCAAAAATAGCATGTAATAAATTTGTATATTCTAATTCAGTGTATGGAATAGTTGGCATTTATGTAGGGGAACTTATTTACAAGGTAACAAATTTTGTAGATGCAATAGATTATTATGGCAAGTTGGAAGATGTAGCGGTGTTTAAATTGGAAGAAGCTAGTGAAAATGAAATTATTTCCGCTGTGCAAAATGAAGAAATGGTTGATATTCCTGTTGGAAGAATAATCAAAAAAATAGAAGTTATAAATGAAAATCAAATACAGTATAAGGCTGGTGATGTACTTTATGATAACTGGGTTACAAGGGGAATAATATTCTATTTTGAGGATGGAGAAGAAATATCATTTGAAAAAGATATTTGGTTTTCAGAGGAAATACTAATTGAGCGAGGAAGAAATTTGCTGGGAAGATTTTCTTCTACTGAGGAATTTAGCGAGGCCTGGGAATCAGATGATGAAAATGTAAAAAGTCTATATAGCGGAAAGGCAACTAGAGAGGTTGTGTCAATTTTTTAGCAGGTAGTAATTAGATTGTATTGCTGGAATGGTGGGGAGTTTTGTGATACCATAATATTATCAATATTACAGGGGTGTGAGGTGGAGTACCCTTTCAGGCACATCGATATACCTGTGAGGGTATATGTCATGCCTTCTACTTTGCGTATTCATTGCATATTCCTGCTTTGGCACTGTTTGGAATGACTTATTCCCTACGAAGATGGCAGAATTATTATGGATTGACCATATCGATAAGCCTTGATGATTCGGCAACAGCCGGAGGGGCATGACACTTTTGCGTCGGGAGACTCCTGCTTTTGCGCAGCAAAAGTGGCCCCGGTGGCACTCTCTATCAATACGGACTCTGTGAATTGGCTCAGCGACAAGCGGTATTACTGCGTAAGGATAAATCACCAATTAGGGCCATAGAAAGAGATTATGGTAATCTCCTCTACTCTCGGGTAGTTAAGCTAGAGGAAATCCCTAAGGATATTTATAGGAAAAACAAAATTGGCAGGCTAGAGATAATTCTAACCTGCCAATTTTTATGGAAATTTTTAATTAGCTAAGCAGCAGTGCATCAGAGTTCAGCTCACTGCCAGCAGCTTTTTCAAACATAGCCAAAAGGTCTTTGATGGTAAGATGCTTCTTTTCCTCGCCCTTAACATCAATCAGGATTTTGCCATCATGAAGCATAATCAGGCGATTGCCACAGGCCAAGGCATCCTTCATATTATGGGTAATCATCAAGGTAGTAAGGTGGCGTTTGTGGACAATATCCGTAGTCAGGGATAATACCTGGGCAGCAGTCTTAGGATCAAGAGCAGCAGTATGCTCATCCAAAAGCAGCAGCTTTGGTTCCACCAGAGTAGCCATCAGCAAAGTAAGAGCCTGACGCTGACCACCAGACAGCAGGCCTACCTTGGATTCCAATCTATCCTCCAAGCCCAGATTCAGGGTTTTTAGCTGTTCCCGGAAAAACTCTCTCTGAGCCACAGGGGCACTCCAGCGAAGGGTAGGAGTTTTGCCACGACGGGCAGCAATAGCCATATTCTCCTCAATCTGCATATTGGCAGCAGTACCCATCATAGGATCCTGGAATACACGGCCAATGTATTTGGCTCTTTTGTGCTCAGGCCATTTGGTAATATCCTGACCATCAATAACAATTTTGCCTCTATCTACTGGAAAGGTACCAGCAATGGAGTTCATCAGAGTAGATTTACCAGCACCGTTACCGCCAATAACTGTAACGAAGTCACCTGGCTCCAAGTGAAGGGTAACTCCCTTTAGAGCCTTTTTTTCGGTAATAGTACCTGGGTTAAATGTTTTAGCAATATCTTCAATTCTCAGCATTAGTCCTTCGCCGCCTTTCTCTTATTTAATTTCGCTTGGAACAGAGGCATGGACAAAGCGGCTGCTACCAGAATAGCTGTAAAGAGCTTCAAATCATTTGGTGGCATACCCATCTGCAAAACAATGGCAATAACAGCACGATAAGCAATGGAGCCAAGAATAACAGACAGCAGGCAGTTTTTGAAACTGCGGGTGCCAAAGAGCACCTCGCCGATAATAACAGAAGCCAAGCCAATAACAATAGTGCCAACACCCATACCTACATCGGCAAAGCCGTTGGCCTGGGCTACCAAAGCGCCGGACAGGGCTACCAAAGCATTGGAAATCAAAAGGCCCAGGATAACAGTAATATCAGTATTGACGCCGTTGGCCCGAATCATATGAGGATTGCAGCCAGTAGCACGAATAGCAGCACCGATTTCTGTACCAAAGAAAAGATAACAGCCTACAGCAGTAATAATAACAGCAATTAGACCAATAACCAAAATCATTTGGGACAGCTCCAGGCCAGGAATGGCATAGAGAGAAAATACGGTATCAACCTGCAACAGAGAAATATTTGCCTTGCCCATAATCCGCAGGTTGACGGAATACAGGGCAATCATGGTCAGAATACCCGCCAAAAGAGCAGGTATTTTTAGCTTGGTGCACAGAATACCGGTAATAATACCGCCCAGCATACCTGCAAAGGCAGCAGCCAGCATGGCAGGAATAGGACTCCAGCCCGCTACTAGACAGGCAGCCGCAGTAGCTGCACCTAGAGGGAAACTGCCCTCTACAGTCAAATCAGCAATATCAAGCACCCTAAAGGTAATGTATACACCTATAGCCAGCAGGGACCACAAAAGTCCCTGAGATATAGTAGGAATTATCAGATCCAAAGTCAATTCTCCATTCTAAAAAACAGCTCCAGGCTGCTTTGCCGGGAAATAAATCAGCGGCAGGGGCGCCCGGAGCAAATATTTTCTTACTTATAAATATTACTCTACTACGTCGGCATCCTTCAGCAGATCATCGCTAAGGGTAATGCCTAACTTAGCAGCATCAGTCTTGTTAAACATAGCCTTGAGAACCTTGGCAAACTGAATTGGCATATTGGCAGGCTTGGATTTTCCCTCCAGAATATCAGCAGCCATATGGCCGGACTGCTTGCCCAGCTCATAGTAATCAATACCATAGGTAGCCAGACCGCCGTTCTTTACCATATTTGGCTCACCGCAGATAACTGGCTTCTTGGCAGCATCGGTAACAGATACCAAAGTAGGAATTGCAGAAGCAATTACATTGTCAGTTGGCTCCCAGAAAATATCAACCTTGCCCACCAGACTCTGAGCAGCCTGCTGAATATCATTTACATTGGAAATGGTAGCAGACTCAACTTTCAGGCCCTTGGACTCAGCATATTCCTTCATAGCTTTGAACTGAATCTCAGAATTGGCCTCGCTGGAGGTATAGATACAGCCAATGGTCTTAGCATTTGGTGCAATCTTCAGCAGCAGATCAATCTGCTCCTTGATAGGATTCATATCGCTGGTACCAGTCAGATTGCCGCCTGGCTCATTATTGCTTTTAATCAGCTTGGCACCTTCATAGTCAGTAATAGCAGAAGCTACAATAGGAATATCCTTGGTAAGATTGGCTACAGTCTGAGCTGCAGGTGTAGCAATGGCATAAATCAAATCAACCTTGTCATTAACAAAACGCTGACCGATATTCTGCAGATTGGACTGGTCGGCCTGAGCATTTTGCTGGTCAATTACCAGATTCTTGCCCTCCTCAAAGCCACGCTCCTTAAGACCATCTACAAAGCCCTTGTTGGCAGCATCCAGAGCATTGTGCTCTACCAGCTGAACAATGCCTACCTTGTACTGCTTGTCGCCAGAGTTGTCAGCCGCCTTGTCAGAGCCGCAGCCAGCTAACAGGCCAAAGGACATAATAGCAGCGGCGCAGAGAGCAGCTGCCTTTATTTTCTTACTGAAAATCATTAAAACCACCCCTTAAACATTATAGAAAAACTTAAATAGTATTATACATTATTAAAAGACAAAAATCCATAATTATATTTACCTTTTAATAGGTTAAAGTAAAATTAAATAAAAACTGTTGAAATAAGTATGTATTTAGCAATGACAAAGGGATAGCCAACTAGCAGCTATCCCTCTGTCTATAGTGTATGTTGTGTGGATATCTATTTCTTTTCTCCAGGAATGTCCATTATAGCCTCTGGACCTCTCTGGCCTGTACGAATTCGGACAGCATCGGTCAGCTCGGTAACAAAGATTTTGCCATCACCGTAGTTGCCAGTGCGGAGAGCCTTTTCGGCCGCATCCAATACAGTATCAACAGGAATCTCGCAGACAACGGTTTCCAATTTGATTTTTGGAACCAGATTTACATCATATTTTTTGCCACGATAGACCTCTTCATGGCCTTTCTGCAGGCCACAGCCAAAGACCTGGCTGACAGTCATACCCAGCACACCAATATCATTTAATGCTTCCATCAGCTCATCCAGCTTGTTGGAGCGGGTGATAATCTCAATTTTGGTCATCTTCATTATATTGTACCTCCCTTGGCATTAACCTTCATGACAGTATTGGCCAGCATTTCGCTGGAATCCTCAAAGCTGCCCATAATAGTACCGCCTACAACGGAGCGGCCATAGCCACGCTCGCCATGTTCCACGATATCCAAGCCAGCCAGTTCCTCGGACTCATCAGCACGCACATCACAGATAGCGCTGACAATCTTGAAGAGGATGAAAGTACCTACAATAGCCAATGCATAGGCTACAACAGTGGAAATAACCTGAGCTACAAACAAATCAGTTTCCCCATAGAAAAGACCGTTGGCACCAGCTGGGTTTACACCAGTGGTAGCCCAAAGACCGGTGGCCAGAGAACCCCAGGTACCGCCGATACCGTGAATACCAAAGGCATCAAGGGAATCATCATAGCCAAGCTTGTCCTTAAGAACAGCTACGGCAAAGTAGCAGATACCGCCGCCTATCAGACCAATGATAATGGCAGGTAATGGCTCTACAAAACCAGCAGCTGGAGTAATAGCTACCAGACCTGCAATACAACCGGAAACAGCACCCAGAACAGTTGGCTTGCCGTTAAACTTCCACTCCATGAGTACCCAGGAAACAGTAGCAGCGGCAGCAGCAGCCTGAGATACTACAAAGGCACTGGCAGCCAGTGCATTAGCACCAAGGGCACTGCCGGCATTGAAGCCGAACCAGCCAAACCACAGAATCGAAGCACCTAGAACAGTCATTGGCAGGTTATGAGGCAGCATGGCGGTTCTGCCATAGCCACTGCGCTTGCCAAGGAGAATACAAAGAGTCAAACCAGAAACACCAGAGAGAATATGGATAACCAGGCCACCAGCAAAGTCCAAAGCACCCAGCTCGGCCAGGAAGCCACCGCCCCATACCCAATGAGCCATCGGGTTATAAATCAATACAGCCCACAGCAGCATGAGAATGGCAAAGGCCTTGAACTTCATTCTCTCAGCAAAGGCACCAGTAATCAGGGCTGGAGTCAATGCAGCAAACATACACTGGAAGGCTACAAAGGCCAGCTCTGGAATAGTACCACCCTCCAGAATCTTCATGCCAATGCCGGTTAGGCCGACCTTGCTGAAATCACCAATAAAGCCATTTACATCAGGTCCAAAGGCCATAGTGTAACCAATAACGATAAACTCTACAGAAATCATGGCCAGAATGAACATGCTCTGCATAATAGTGGTCAGTACGTTTTTGCTTCTAACCATGCCACCGTAGAACAGGGCAAGGCCAGGTGTCATAAAGAATACCAGGGCCGCGCTAATCAGGACCCAGGCAGTATCGCCAGTATCAATCATGTTAATCAAATCCTTTCTCCACACATACACAACTACTTAAATAATAGATAAAAACGGCTTTGCCTTAACAAAAAATGCCGTCCCATAGCTATTTGTCTAAATAACCATAAGACGACATTGTCTCGGCAGATGAAATTGTGATATATATATCATTCGCCCGGAAAACAGAAAAGTCCCGAAAAACCTGATTGGCTTTCCGGGACTCCATTGTCCGTTTGATGTAATTTATTATAGTCACATGGCTTGGGAATGTCAATAGACAAAGGTATTGTATACGTGGATACAATAGAAAGATGGTGAAAGGGATATTTATTTTTCTTGCCAAAGTAGGTATAATATCATTGTTATGTTATTGACAGAATACTATTTTCTTGACCTTTGGAGGGAAATGTGTTATCATGCAAAACATACAGGAAAACAATGTTTTTAGGAGTTGAAGCCTGTGATTGATTTATCCCATATTGAGAAAATCTATGACAGTCCCTCTGGCCCGGTAAAGGCTATTAAGGATATCAGCCTCCATATTAATAAGGGAGAAATTTATGGTATCATTGGTCTTAGCGGTGCTGGCAAATCCACCTTGGTACGGTGTATCAATCTTTTGGAGCGCCCTACCAGTGGTGTGGTAACAGTGGATGGTCAGGATATAACAGCCATGAGCGAGAGCCAGCTTAGGCAGGCCCGCAAAAGTATTGGTATGATTTTTCAGCATTTTAATCTGCTGTCCTCGGCAACGGTATATGACAATGTTGCCTTTCCTTTGCGGTTGGTTAATGCCCCCAAGGAAAAGATTCACAAGAAGGTTATGGAGCTTTTGGAGCTGGTAGGTCTTGCTAATAAGGCAGATCAATATCCATCCCAGCTATCTGGTGGCCAGAAGCAGCGGGTAGGTATTGCTAGAGCTTTGGCCAGTGAGCCAAAGATTCTGCTGTGCGATGAGGCTACCTCAGCCTTGGATCCACAGACCACCAAGTCTATTCTGCAGCTTATCAAGGATATTAATGCTAAGTTGAAACTTACTGTAGTGGTTATTACCCATGAAATGCAGGTTATCAAGGATATTTGCGATAAGGTAGCTGTTATTGACAAGGGCGTTATTGCGGAAAAGGGCAGAGTGCTGGATGTATTTACCAATCCCCAGCAGCCTATTACCAAGGAATTTATCAGTGTGCTGCTCAGTAATGATTTGCCAGTAGGCTTCCGGGAGCGGGAAGTTAAGGCAGAGCCATTCCCAGATAGTCTGCTGTTAATTCGTCTAACCTTTATTGGAGAATCTGCCAATGAGCCGGTTATCAGCAAGTTGATTAAGAATTTCGACCTGGAGGTTGGCATTCTCTTCGGCAGTCTGGATGATATCAAGGATGTGCCTTTTGGCCGTTTGATTATCAGTTTGGATGGCAGCCAGGAGGAAATTGACAAGGCTATGTCCTATGTAGAAAAACAAGAACTGAAAGTGGAGGTGATTGGCTATGTCAGCAGACATGATTCCACTCATCACTAAGGCTATGGGAGAAACCGTTTATATGGTGGCTCTGTCTATGGTGATAGCCTCTATAATCGGTGTTCCTCTTGGGGTGTTGCTGCACACCACCGCCAAAAATCAGATTTTGGAATGTGCGGTAATTAACAAGATATTAGGTGCAGTAGTAAATGCTGTTCGTTCTATTCCTTTCGTTATATTAATGGTAGCAATTATACCTTTGACTCGTCTGTTGGTAGGCAGTTCTATTGGTACAACGGCTGCTATGGTGCCATTGGTACTAGCCTCTGTGCCTTTCATCGGACGTCAGGTAGAAACCTCTCTCAGAGAGATTCCAGAGGGAATTGTGGAGGCAGCACAGGCTATGGGTGCCACCCCTATGCAGATTATTACCAAGGTGCTTTTGCCAGAGGCTATGCCTAATATTGTGGCTCAGCTCACAACTGTTGTTATCAGTCTGGTAGGTGAATCTGCTATGGCTGGTGCCATTGGCGGCGGTGGCCTGGGTGATTTGGCTATTCGCTATGGTTATCAGCGCTTCCGCCCTGATATTATGATTGCCACTGTAGTAGTGCTGATTATCATGGTGCAGGTTGTGCAGTTTGCTGGTAATGCTTTGGCCAAGAAACTGGATAAACGATAAGTTTTTTATGACAAATGGTGCAACATAAATGCATTTATTTGTCCAACATAAAAAAGGAGGAATATATATTATGAAGAAAGTATTAGCAGTTTTGGCAGCAATGGCTGTAGCTGTTCTGGCGTTGGCTGGCTGCGGCGGCACTGATGATAAGAAGGCTGCCACTGAAACCAAGGTACTGAAGGTAGGTGCTACCGCAGTTCCTCATGCTGAGATTCTGGAGCAGATTAAGGATGATCTGAAGGCAGAGGGCATTGATTTGCAGGTTGTTGAGTTCAATGACTATGTACAGCCAAACCTTGCTCTTAACGACAAGGAGCTGGATGCCAACTACTTCCAGCATGCTCCATATCTGGAGAACTTCGTAAAGGAGCATCCAGAGGTAAAGCTGGCTAACGCTGCCGGTATTCATATTGAGCCAATGGGCATCTATTCTCACAAGGTAAAGAGTCTGAACGAGGTTAAGGATGGCGCTACTGTAGCTATTCCTAATGATCCTACCAATGGCGGCCGTGCTTTGATTCTTTTGAGCAAGGCTGGTCTGATTACCCTGAAGGATAACAACGATATTGCTGCAACTGTAAATGATATTACAGCTAATCCAAAGAACTTAAAGTTCCAGGAGCTGGAGGCTGCTCAGGTGCCACGTTCCATTGATGATGTAGATCTGGCTGTTATCAACAGCAATTTCGCTATGCAGGTACCTTTGAATCCAGTAAAGGATTCCCTGTATATTGAGGATGCTACTTCTCCATATGTAAACATCGTAGCTGTTCGTCAGGGTGATGAGGAGCGTCCAGAGATTAAGGCATTAATCAAGGCTCTCCAGTCCGAGAAGGTTAAGAAGTTCATCGAGGAGAAATACCAGGGTGCTGTTGTAGCAACCTTCTAATTTCATAGTAATTGTAGAACTGTCTCATTGGTCAAAATGCGGCAGTTCTATTTTTTTGAGATTGTTAGAGTTACATTTTAAGATATTTTGCTGGTGGTAATTGATGTAAATAATTTGTACAACAAATTTCATTACGCTATAACAAATTGTTCAGTTGACAGACAGTTTTTACCCATAATAAGCATTATTAGAAGGAGTCCTTGCAATTTACAAGAAAAATCTATTTTTTCTTATTATTTCTGTTGACTTCTTAAATGTGTTAGGGTATTATAAATATATCAATGAAATTTTGTTGCGATTGGATTTTTATAATGTGCAATCGGAGGAAAATTCAAATATGAGGTACCGGTAAAGCATAGGCATTATTGATTATTCGTGTATTTCCGCTGTATCTCATAGTGAAGCACAGCTTCTGTGTGTATTATAGAAAATGGGGGATTGTTATGGTAAAGGACAAGGCTACGGTTGTCGTTGTAGGCGGCGGAGCTACAGGTGTTGGTATCCTGCGCGACCTGTCCATGCGCGGTATCGACGCACTTTTGATCGAGAAACTTGATATGGTCAATGGTGCTAGCTCTCGTTATCATGGTCTTTTGCACAGTGGTGCAAGATACGCTGTAAAAGATCAGGAAGCAGCAAAAGAGTGTATTGAGGAGAACACTATCCTGCGCCGTATCGGTAAGTCCTGTGTAGAGGCTACTACTGGTATTTTTGTTCAGGTTGAGGGTGATGATCCTGACTTTGTTGATCCTTGGCTCAAGGGATGCGCTGAAAGCGGCATTTCCACTCGTGAGCTCAGCAAGGAGGAGGCCCTTCGTTTGGAGCCAAATCTGTCTCGCAAGCTGAAGGTTGCTTATGAGGTTCCAGATGGAGCTATTGATGGTTTCCGTATGTCCTGGCAGAATCTGCAGTCTGCAGCTCGTTATGGCGGTCGTTACAAGACCTATACTGAGCTGATTAAGATAAACATTGAAAATGCTACTGTAAAGAGCATTACCGTTCGTGACAATGTTACCAAGGAAGAGTATGACATTGAGTGCGAGATTCTGGTAAATGCAGCTGGTCCTTGGGCTGGCAAGGTTGCAGAACTGGCTGGTTTGGAATGTAATGTAAGCCCATCCAAGGGTACTTTGATTGCTTTTAATCAGCGTATTACCAACCATGTTGTAAACCGTCTCCGTAAGCCATCCAATGGCGATATTTTCGTGCCACATGGTTCTATTACCATTCTTGGTACTTCCTCCATAACTATTCCAGATCCAGAGGATACCTCCACTTCTTGGGAAGAGGTTGAAGAACTGATGAAGACCGGTGTTGGCGTATTTGAGCATCTTCGGGATTATCGTATCCTCCGCGTATTTGCTGGTTCCCGTCCTCTGTATGTACCAAAGGGTGCTGAGGGCGGCCGTAATGCATCCCGTGGCTTTGTTACCATCGACCATGAGAAGGAAGATGGTCTGAAGGGCATGATGACTATTTGTGGTGGTAAGTTCACTACCTATCGTCTCATGGCTGAGAAGTTCTGTGATGTTTTGGCTCCAAAACTTCACAATACTGCTAAGTGCCGTACTGCTGAGGAGGATTTGGTTCCAGAGGTTCCAGAGGCAGAGAAGAAGGCTGCTCGTCAGTACTTCCCATCTTATGGTGTAAATTTGGCTGCTACTCGTCTGGGCGTAGAGAAGTTTGGCGATGTTGTTAAGACTTTGAAGGAACAGCCTGAGACTAGAGAGGTTCTTTGCGAGTGCGAGAATGTTACTATGGCAGAGATTCAGCGCATTGCAGCTGAGCCTACCAGCCATTGCGTAGCAGATGTAAGAAGAAGAACCCGTCTGGGTATGGGTACCTGTCAGGGTAACTACTGTGCTATTCGTAGTGCTGCTGTTGCCAACAAGCTCTTCAAGAATAAGTTTGAAGGCTGCAGCGATTCACTTTCCGATATGAAGAACTTCCTCCAGGCAAGATGGAAGGGTATTACTCCTGTAATGGCAGGCAAGACCCTCCGGGAAGCAGAAATGACAAGAGGCATGTACGAGCTGTTGTTTAACGTAAATGGGGGTAGACGAGGATGAGCAAATCTGATGTAGTTATTATCGGCAATGGCGTAGCTGGCTTGATGGCTGCGTTGGTAAGTGCTGATGAAGGAAAAAAGGTGACTCTGCTGTCCTACGGTGCTGGTACTTTTCCATTGAACAGCGGTGTGATTGATATACTGGGTTATGATGAGCAGGGCAAGGCTGTAAATAGTCCAATTACTGGTATTGACCAGGTGCCTGATTCTCACCCATATAAGAAAATTGGCATGGCTGCTATTGAGGATGCTATTAAGTATTTCAAAAAGACTGTAGCAGATGAGGGTTTTGCTTACACTGGTTCCCTCAAGGAGCAGCAGTGGCTGATTACCGGTATCGGTACTTTGAAGCCAACCTGCCTGCTGCCTGAGTCCTTGCAGGGTTCCAGATGCTTTGATGCCAGCGAGATTGTTATTGTAGGCGTTAAGGGCTTAAAGGATTTCTATGTAGATATGGTTAAGGAGAATCTGGCCAAGGAGCTGGGTGCTGACAAGAAGTATACAACTATCACTGTTGACACCTATATTACTGGCCGTGATTTGACTACCCGTGATGTAGCTAAGTGGGTAGAGAGCGATAAGGGCTATGGCGAGTTCCTGGCACAGATTAAGGGCCAGGCTGGTGCTGGCAAGGCTGTTATTGTTCCTCAGATTCTTGGCACCAAGGGTGACTATGTTGTATATAACAAGCTGTCCAAGGATCTTGGCTGCACTGTAGTAGAGACTACTGGCATGCCTCCATCCGTAAACGGCATCCGTCTCCGTGATGTGCTCCTGAGTGCATTGAAGAAGAAGGGCATTCGTGTGGTTGAGAATGCCAAGGCCGAAAAGGCTATTGTAAAGGGTGATAAGGTTACTGCTATTGAGGCTGGCGGCGAGGTTCGTACCCAGACCTATGAGGCAGAAAAGTTCATCCTGGCTACTGGTGGCTTCTACAGCGGTGGTATCACTATGCGTGACTTTGGCGAATACAAGGAAATGGTATTCGGACTGCCTGTTGAGGGTGACTGTGTAGAGGAGAGATGGGTAAATAAGCAGCTCTTCTCTGATAAGAAGCAGGCATTCTCTATGGCTGGTGTACGAGTAGATGACTCCCTCCGTGCTGTGGATGAGTCTGGCAATGTTGTTCTGAAGAATGTATATGTTGTCGGCCGCAACCTGAGTGGCTATGATTTCTGCTTTGAGCATTCCGGCAATGGCGTAGCTTTGACTTCCGCGTACAAGGCTGCCAAGGCGTAATGGAAAGGGGTATTATATTATGGAGTTAGAAGAAAGAGCTAGAGATTCGGCGGACAACTGTATTGCCTGCACATCCTGTATTGTAGCATGCCCAGTTACCAAGGCCAATCCTGAATACAAGGGACCAAAGTTGGTAGGTCCTGCTCATAGCCGTATGCATTTCTCCGATCCAAGCGACTATGAGGACACCTTGATGTTGTGTTCCAACTGTAAGAATTGTGATATTACCTGCCCTAATGGTGTATCTGTTTCTACTCTGAATATGTTGGAGAGAGGCAGATATCTGAAGGCACATCCAGAGGCTCACAAGCCTGAGGATAAGATGCTGAGTCATGGCTTTGAGATGGCTGATATGCTGAATAAGATTCCTTTCGGCAAGTCTCTGGCTAATCTGGGCATGAGCATTGGCGAGGCTTTAGGCGTAATGGGAGCTATGGGGATGGCTCCAGAGCGCAAGACTCCTCGTTATGCTTCTGTATATTTCCGTGATCTGTTTAAGACCATCAAGCAGCCTTCCTCTGACAAGAAGGTTCTGTTCTTCCCAGGCTGTTACATTGATACCAATGAGCCTTGGGTAGGTACTGCTTTCGTTCAGGTAATGAACGAAAATGGTTATGAGGTTCTCATGGATAACCGTTTTGTATGCTGTGGTTCTCCACTGGTTGTAGGCGGCTATCTGGATGAGGCACGTCAGCATGCAGACACCAATGTAGCTATCATTCAGGAATATGCTCAGAAGGGCATTCCTGTAGTAGCATGCTGTACTTCCTGCTCTCTGATGCTGAAGAACGAGTATACCGAGCTCTTCGCTCAGTCTGAGATGAAGGAAGCAGCTAGGAATGTATGGGATGCTTTTGAGTTCCTGACTATGCTGGCTGAAGAAGGCAAGCTGAAGAAGGTAAACATCAAGAGCGATCATAAGTTTATCTATCATGCACCATGCCATCTGCGGGCACAGGGTATGGGACTGCCTGCCTTTGACTTGTTGAAGGCTGCAGGTCTGAATGTTGTTAATGCTGATGCTGGCTGCTGCGGTATGTCCGGCAGCTATGGCTTCCATAAGGACAACTATGAGACTTCCATGAAGATAGGCCAGGCTTTGTTTGATGCTATCAATGCTGATAATTATCACAAGGTAATCTGCGATTGCGGTACTTGCCGTATTCAGATTCAGCATGGTACAGATGTCAAGGCTGTACATCCAATAGAAATTTTAGCAAAGGCTTATAAAAAAGCTTAACAAAATTTCAGTTGTGTGTTATAATAACAAATGTAGAGTGAACGATACCAAATCTGATGGGGTTGTGAAGCGTTTTTGCTTCCAGATAGGGGTATCATTCATAAATAAAACGAAATGCTTTTTGAGAGGGGCGTTTCAGTAAAAAGTAATTATTATTTACTATTCAAGAGGGGGATTTTCAAAATGGCAAAAAAGTATGTAATGGCGTTAGACGCAGGTACCACCTCCAACAGAGCAATCATCTTTGATGAGAACTCCAAGATTGTAGGCGTTGCACAGAAGGAGTTTACTCAGTACTTCCCTCAGCCTGGTTGGGTTGAGCATGATGCAGATGAGATCTGGAGCACCATGTGTGAAGTAATGAAGGGCGCTTTGGAGCAGAGTGGTCTGGAGGCTAGCGACATCGCTGCCATGGGTATCACCAACCAGCGTGAGACCGCTGTAGTTTGGGATAAGAATACTGGTCGTCCAGTATATAACGCAATTGTTTGGCAGTCCCGTCAGACCGCTGACATTGCAAATGGCCTGAAGGCTAAGGGACTCACTGAGGAGTTCAAAGACAAGACTGGTTTGACCATCGATGCTTACTTCTCCGGTACCAAGATTACTTGGATTCTCGACCATGTTGAGGGCACCAAGGCTCGCGCAGAGGCTGGAGATTTGATTTTCGGTACTATTGATACCTGGCTGATCTGGAAGTTGACCGGTGGTAAGGCTCATGTAACTGATTATTCCAACGCTTCCCGTACTTTGATGTACAACATTAAGGAGTTGAAGTGGGATGACGCTCTCCTGGGCTATCTGGGAGTTCCTAAGTCCATGCTGCCAGAGGTTCGTCCTTCTTCCAGCGTATATGGCTATGCTGATCCAGCTATTCTGGGTGCTCCAATCCCTGTTGCAGGTGCTGCAGGTGACCAGCAGGCTGCCCTCTTTGGTCAGAACTGCTTCAACCCAGGCGAGGCTAAGAACACCTATGGTACTGGCTGCTTCATGCTGATGAATACCGGTACTGACATCTATGATTCCAAGAATGGTCTGGTAACTACTATTGCTTGGGGCTTGGATGGCAAGGTTGAGTATGCTCTTGAGGGTTCCATCTTCGTAGCAGGTTCTGCTATTCAGTGGCTCCGTGATGGCGCTCGCATGGTAGACTCTGCACCTGATTCCGAGTGGGTTGCTAAGAAGGTTCGTGACACCGGCGGTGTATATCTGGTTCCTGCATTCGTAGGTCTGGGTGCTCCATATTGGGATTCTAATGCTCGTGGTATGATTATTGGTATTACCCGTGGTACTACCAAGGCTCATATCGTTCGTGCAACTCTGGAGTCTCTGGCATATCAGACTAAGGATGTTCTGGGTGCTATGGAAGCTGATTCCGGCATTAAGCTGGCTGCCCTGAAGGTAGACGGCGGTGCTGTTGCTAACAACCTGATGATGCAGTTCCAGGCTGATATTCTGGGTGTACCTGTAGATCGTCCTCAGATTATCGAGACTACTGCTCTGGGTGCTGCTTATCTGGCAGGTCTTGCTGTAGGCGTATGGAACAGCAAGGAAGAGCTGAAGACCGCTTGGAAGCTTGATGTTCGCTTCGAGCCTGTAATGGCTAAGGAAGAGGCTGACAAGCTCTACAAGGGCTGGAGAAAGGCTGTTAAGCACGCTATGCATTGGCTGGATGACGAGGAGTAATCCTTACTGTATATACAATAAAGTTGTGGGTTAAATAATAGGATTCACTATTCGCTGCCGGCGGTCTAAGCTGGCAGCGGATATGAATTCGGATATGTGTAGGGAACATATCCGGCATAGAAATTTTTCATATGTTATACGAAAGAGGGATGTAAAATGGATAATCTGTTAGGCGAGTTCATGGGAACTATGGTTCTGATGGTTTTCGGTGTTGGCGTTAACGCCAACTTGAACCTGGCAAAGTCCTACGCAAAGGGCGCTGGTTGGATTTGTACTGCATGGGGTTGGGGTCTCGCAGTACTCTTAGGTGTTTACACTTCTGTTGCACTGGGTGCACCACAGGCTGATATTAACCCTTCCGTTACTATTGCTAAGACTTACCTCGGTATCTACACTCCTGCACAGTTTGTTGCAACCGCTCTGGTTCAGACTGCAGGCGGTATCGTAGGTTCCATCATTGTTTATTTCTGCTTCCTTGGTCATTGGAGCGAGACTGAAGGTGGCAAGGTAGGTATCTTCTCTACCGGTTCTGCTACTGGCGGCTGTGTAAATGGTTTCATCTCCGAGTTTATTGCAACCTTCTTCCTGATGTTCTGCATCATGATGATCTTTGCTACTCCTAATGGTCCATTGCCTGCTGGCTTCGGTCCTTATGCTGTAGGTCTGCTCATCGTTGCAATCGGCCTGTCCTTGGGTGGATGCTCCGGTTATGCTATGAACATGGCTCGTGACCTTGGCCCTCGTATTGCTTTCGCAATCCTGCCTATTCCTAACAAGGGTGACGGCAACTGGGGTTATGCTTGGGTTCCATGTATTGCTCCTATGTTCGGTGCTCTCGCAGCTGCAATCGTAGCTGTTGCACTGGGTACTCCAGGTTGGGGCTGATTAGTGTTAGTCACTGATTAACTAATTAAAAATGCATCCCTATCTGCTTGCAGATGGGGATGTTTTTTTAATATTATTTCGGAAAGTAATTTTCCTAGATAATATCAAAATATGGTATAATACCCTTGTAGTTAATCTAGTATTTGTGGGGGGACACAAGCATGAAGGGAAACAAATTTAGAATTTTGGGCATTGCCATAATCGTAGCAATTCTGGCAGTGGCCTATCAGGCATATTCTACATCTGTAGAAGAAGATTTTAATAATATCTCTCGTACAGAAACCTATCGTATGGGAGATCATTATACTGGTCAGTATCATCGTCCTGGCTGTCCAAAGCTAAAGCAGACCTATGGTGGTGGGAAGCGCTTTGAAAGTGCCACTGCAGCAGAACTTGAGGGCTATGCAGCCTGCAAGCGCTGTGATGCTGCTGGTCCAGATGAACCCGCGAAATAAAAATAAAGGGGCTGTGGTGACAGCCTCTTTTTGTTATAGATAATGAAAGAAAGATGGTGCTTATATGGCTATAAAGGCCCCAACGCCACCAACTCCCCCTACGGCTCCAGTGGTGCCGGGGGCTGAATCTCATACAGAGGCTGGTCAGCCAGTTGTAAATAATACATCGGATAATGGCAAGGAATTTGGAGTTCATGTTACTATCAGCAATCCACAGCAAAATCAAACTAGCTCACCTAGTCAGCAGAGCACTTCTCAGCAAGGTGTAGGAAGTACCCAGGGCCAGTCTCAGCAGGAGACTGGGCAGTCGGCAGAAAATGATGCAGCTCAACAGGCTCGTCAAGATATGGTACAGCAGGCCTTGGGCATGAAAGATGGGAAGGCTGACCAGCAGGATACGCAGGCGACGGTACAACAGAATACCCCAGATGGAAATTGGCCTTTGCCGGGAGGTCATATGTCAAGTATGTCCTTTTTGCCACTTTTGATTGTATTTATAGCAGCTTTTATTACTTTTATGCTGCGCAATCTTAGTAAAAAGCCAAGGCTAAAATCTCAACCTCCTGTTAAGTCACAAGAAAAAAGAGCCGTGAAAACCAGGTTGCAGGAGAAAACAACGGAGGATAAGGATAAAAAATCTAAGGGCAGTCATTTTGAAATGAGAATTTAGGATAAAATTTTTATCCCATGCTAACGGGTGCTAAGACTCCCTCTTCTTAGGAGGGAGTTAAGCACCCGTAAAGCTCTGGATTTATTCGACTAAATTCAGTGGGAGTCTAAAGCTCCCACTGAATAAGTCTCATTTTACAAATTGAAAAATATCAAGTATAATAGATTCGATATAGATAAAATGGCGAAGCCATAATTTGTGGGGGCGAACACTTTGTTAGATATTAAATTTGTCAGAGAAAATCTTGATGCAGTTCAGACTATGCTGAACAATCGTCAGAATAAACTTTCCTTGGATGGCTTTAAGGAGCTGGAGGAAAAGCGCCGTGAGATTATCAGCCAGGTTGAGGTGCTGAAGAATCAGAGAAATACTGTTTCCAAGCAGGTTGGCCAGATGAAAAAGAACGGTGAGAATACAGATGCTATTTTTGCTGAGATGCGTCAGGTAGGCGAGAAGATTGATGCCTATGATGCAGAATTAAAGCAGGTAGAGAATGATCTCCGGGATATTATGCTGAGCATTCCTAATATGCCAAAGGAGGATGTTCCTATTGGTGTAGATGAGAATGACAACCCAGAGGTTCGCCGTTTTATGGAGCCTACCAAATTTGACTTTGAGCCAAAGGCTCATTGGGATTTGGGTGATGCTCTGGGCATTTTGGACGCTGAGCGTGCTGCCAAGGTTACTGGTGCCAGATTTACCTTCTACAAGGGCTTGGGTGCTCGCTTGGAGAGAGCCTTGATTAATTTTATGATGGATCTACATTCCAACAAGCATGGTTATACTGAGATGCTGGCTCCTTGCATGGTAAATACTGCCAGCATGTATGGTACTGGCCAGCTGCCAAAGTTTGCTGAGGATATGTTCAAGGTGGAGGGTACTGATTATTATATGGTACCTACTGCTGAGGTTCCTACAACTAACTATCATCGTGAGGAGATTCTGGATGGCAGTCAGCTGCCAGAGTATTATTGCGCCTATACTGCTTGCTATCGCGCTGAGGCTGGCAGCGCTGGCCGTGATACCCGTGGCCTGATTCGTCAGCATCAGTTCAATAAGGTAGAGCTGATTAAGTTTGTTAAGCCAGAGGATTCCTGGGATGAATTGGAAAAGATGGTAGAGGATGCTCAGGATGTATTGAAGGTTCTGGAGCTGCCACACCGTGTTATTACTCTCTGTACTGGCGATATGGGCTTTACCTCTGCTAAGACCTATGATATTGAGGTATGGATGCCAGCTCAGAATACATATCGTGAGATTTCTTCCTGCTCCAACTGTCAGGATTTCCAGGCTCGTCGTGCCAATATTAAGTTCCGTCGTGAACAGAAGGGCAAGCCAGAGTTCGTACATACTCTGAATGGTTCCGGCTTGGCTGTAGGCCGTACCTTTGCAGCTATTCTGGAGAACTATCAGCAGGCAGATGGCTCTGTTGTTATTCCAAAGGCATTGGTACCTTATATGGGCGGCATTGAGGTTATTAAGCCTCAGGAGCTGTAATAAATATATATATGTAAGTAAAGAGGCTTGCGCTATAGAGCGGAGCCTCTTTGTTGTTGAAATTATCTTTGTTTGAATTTTTTGCGTCTGATAGAAGTAATAGAGAGGGGAATTTATATGCCAAAGCGTGCTGTATGGGCCGAAATAGATTTGAAGGCTCTGGAAAATAATATCCGAAACATAAAATCATGTATCAAAAACAAGGCAAAATGGTGTGCAGTGGTAAAGGCAGATGCCTATGGTCATGGGGCTGTAGCTGTGGCCAGAAAGGCTGTGGAGCAGGGGGCGGATTATTTGGCCGTAGCTGTTATTAGTGAGGCTATTTCCCTGCGACAGGCTGGCTTTACTATCCCTATTTTAATTTTGGGAACTACTCCTGTGGAAGCCTCTGCTGATTTGGTAGCCTATGATATTACCCAGGCTGTGTATACGGTAGAGCAGGCTAAGGCTATATCTGCCGAGGCGGTAAGACAGGGAAAAACTGCTAAAATACATATGGCAGTGGATACAGGTATGAGCCGTATTGGTGTAAGACCAGAGCAGGCTGGAGATTTGGCTCAGGCTTTGTCTGTTATGCCGGGAATAGAGCTGGAGGGAATGTTCTCCCATTTTGCTTTGGCAGATGCCAAGGATAAAAGCTTTGCCTATCAGCAGTTAGAGGCCTTTAAGCTGGCTATTAGCAAGGTTGAGGCAAGGGGAGTTAATATACCTATTAAGCATATTGCTAATTCTGCTGCCATTCTGGAAATGCCAGAGGCTCATTTTGATATGGTAAGGGCGGGGATTATTCTCTATGGTCTGTGGCCATCTGATGAGGTGGAGCATGTTATTGAATTGCAGCCAATTATGGAGCTTAAGGCGCAGATTGTTTATGTAAAGAATCTGCATCCTGGAGAATCCATTAGTTATGGCTGTACCTTTACAGCTCAGCGGGAAAGCAGAATCGGTACTTTGCCTATGGGTTATGCAGATGGGTATACCCGTATGTTTACTGGCAAGGCTCAGGTGGATTATCATGGGAAAAGGGCACCTATTGCAGGAAGAATCTGCATGGATCAGTGCATGGTTGATTTGACGGATATACCGGAGCTGCAGCAGGGAGATGTTGTAACCTTATATGGTTCAGCTAGTCTTACTATGGATGAGGCTGCCAGCTGGCTGGGGACTATTAACTATGAATTGCCATGTATGCTGAATGCCAGGGTGCCCCGGGTGTACATGGAATCAAAGCAATAAATGCACAAAATAGCTATTTAATGAATAGAAGGTCATGAAAAAACGCTCGATGGCATAGATGGAGATTCTATGCTGACGAGCGTTTTTGGGTGGTGGTTTTACTGTCTGCCGGGCAGAGGGGAGATATTTATTACGGGGTTGTTATTTATTATGCGTCATATCGTACAGGTAATGGGCTACATCGGCTACCCCGCCAAGGCTCTCGGTGGTATCAATAATGGCCTTGGTCTGGTCTTCGACAATAGCGGAGGTATTTTTGCTCCTGATCACGGTTTTTTCTACGGATTCATTGATGGCAGACATGAACTGCTGGATGTTTTCTACGGTTTCACTGGAGCTGGTGGCAAGCTTGCCGATTTCCTCTGCTACTACGCCAAAGCCGGCTCCTGCTGCACCGGCACGGGCCGCTTCAATGGAGGCATTCAGGCCCAGAAGCCTGGTCTGCTTGGCGATATTCTTGATAAGCTCGGTAAAGCCGTGGATTTTGCCTGTGATTTCCTCTACATTGCGAATTTCCTCGCTGAGCTCCCGCTGGTTTTTATCAACGTTGCTGGCGGAGGCGTCCAGGGCCTCCATAGCCCTCATGGCCTGATTGACGCTTTCGTTTACGTCCTCGGACATGCCCCGCAGCTTCTGGAAGCGGTAGCGCTCGTATCCCATGTCAGAGAGCTTCTTGGCAAAAAGGTAGAAGGCATCTGCTGTTTTTTGCAGCTTTTCCTTGGAAATGCGGTTTGCCTTTTTGGCGGCTGTCAGGTAATCATCAGGATTGAGGCCCAGCTCCTCGGCATAGCGACGGAATTTTGCCTCATCAATATCGGAGGTGATGGCCTGGCCACCGAGAATAGAACCGATCTGACGTCCCTGCAGCATGATTGGCACGCCAAAGTCCATCAGCCCTGCATGGCATTCGTATACGGCAGGCCTGCCGGTCTGGGCAGCCTGTGCACCGCCTTCCCGGTCGCATTTCATGCAGCGCTCGTTGCCTTTGGTACAGCCCCGGTTGTAATTCATGCAGAAATCTGTGAAGTTTGTAGGCCTGGTAACGGGATTTCCGTCCAGGTCTACAGTAATAGCAGCTATACCAACTATTTCTGCAAAGGTGTCCTGAAATTCCTGCAGGAAATCCAAATCAAATAAATCACGCAAGGTTACATTATCAAGTTCATTGTTTGCCATACATATCACCTGGTTTATCCTTTCCACTTCAGCATCAGTGTATTATAACTATTTCCAGTTTAAATTATTCTATAAAAGTTTCCAATTTCCTGTTAGATTTGAAAGAATTTACAAAAAATTTATTATTGGAGCTATCCGGATAATTTCCTGTCCAATTCATAACGGCTGGGAATCTACAAGAGCTTCACCATTAGGTGGCAGGAAATTGCCTGGGAATAAGCCGGTATTTTTGCCAGAATAAGGGGCTGGGAAAAATTTTAGAAAAAATTAGTAAAAAGTGTTGACAGGTTATTGATTTTAGTGTAATATATACATCGTTGTCGCTGAGATGTGACAAATGTGAAAAGTTCACTGAACATCTGATAAATGATTCACTGAGCTGGCCACAAAAAATATTTCAAAAAAGTTCTTGACAAAATGAACGCTTTGAGATATTATATAAAAGCTGACTCACACAGCGGCTTTACAAAAAGCTTGCAGAGCTTTTATGAGTCGTTGATGAAGGAGAGGCAGTGTTCCTTGAAAACTAAACAATGCAAATAGGAAATCATGCACACATGATTT
>SAMEA3663090__coassemble_167_pt1 | contig 28120 bp, 25 predicted proteins | sample SAMEA3663090__metabat2_low_PE_027 | metagenome-assembled genome bin SAMEA3663090 (sample SAMEA3663090) | pig gut metagenome | biome: pig gut; feature: pig-associated habitat; material: faeces | place: France | collected 2012 | reverse complement strand
GCCAATAGCATCTGCTGTTACATTTGGTCTAGCCTCATAAATCATGCCTACCACACCTAAAGGAACCCGTACCCGGCGGATTTCCAGGCCATTGGGACGAATAGTGGAATAATCACCTTCCCCAATAGGATCTGGCAGAGCTGCAGCCTGTCTGAGGCCATCAGCCATTCCCTTGATTCTGCTTTCATTCAGCATTAATCTATCCAGATAGGAACGCTTAACTCCCTTGTGGCGAGCCTGCTCCAAATCCTGTTGATTGGCCTCCAAAACCGCCTCACAACGCTGCTCCAAGGCGTGAGCCATAGCCAGCAAGGCCGCATTCTTTACCACAGTAGAAAGCATATTCATGGACTGGGCAGCCTCCTTGGCAGCACCAGCCTTGGCTAAAATCATTTCCTGTAAATCCATCTAAAGTCCCTCCTACGGCAATCTATCAAATCATCAATACCATATTATCTCTATGAATAACCTCATCATGGATTTCTCCCTGAATCAGCCCTGCAAAATCGGAGGTTTTTCTGCCCTTGATTTTTTCTATAGTTTCCGCAGCATAATTAATGGTGCCCCGAGCTATTTCCTGATAATCATGGGTCAATACTCGCACGGTACTGCCAGCAGGATAATTGCCCTCAGTAGCCGTAATACCTGCTGCCAACAGGCTGGAACCAGCCTTTAAGGCCTTGACACAGCCTTCATCCACAAAAAGCACACCAGAAATACGTCTTCCAAAGGCCAGCCATCCCTTACGCGCCCGCAAATGAGCCGGTCTTGGTGGGAACACTGTACCAATTTCCTCACCCTGCAAAATTGCCCGCAGAATACCGTTTTCACTGCCAGAGGCAATAAACATGGTTACACCGCTGGCTACAGCAATCTTGGCTGCCTCTATCTTGGTAGCCATGCCTCCAGTTCCTACATTGGAGCCTGCTCCGCCTGCCAGCTGTTCCACAGCCTGAGTGATTTCCGGAATCTCATGCAGCAGCTTGGCCTCTGGGTGTGTCTGAGGATTGGCATCATATACCCCGTCAATATCAGAAAGAATAATCAATACATCTGCATCCACCATAGCTGCTACAGTGGCTGATAGAGTATCATTATCTCCAATCTTTACCTCGGCAATGGTAACAGCATCATTTTCATTGATAACTGGCAGAACATTATTTTTCAGCATGGTCAAAATAGTGTTACGGCCATTGATATACTGATCGTGGTTAGCAAAATTCTCCTTGGTCAGCAGAACCTGGCCCACAACCTGACCATATTCCGTAAAGAATTTGTCATAAAGATGCATCAGCTGTACCTGGCCTACTGCTGCCAGAGCCTGCTTCTCCTGGGGGCTGTCTGGCCGCTGGGACAAGCCCATCCGCAACATTCCTACCCCAATAGCACCAGAGGTAACTAGTATAACCTCCCGGCCTTGGCTGGCCAAATCTGCCAATTCCCGTGCCAAATGCTCAATACGATAAAGGTTGATTTTGCCATTGGGGTGCAGCAGAGTGCTAGTTCCCACCTTGACAACTATACGTTGGGCATTACCTATCTGCTTTCTAATATCCATGACAAAATCATCCTTTCCAGGGTTGTTTATTTACGTTCTAAATTGGATTCTATATAAAAACTTATTTAGGCAATTCAATTTTTGGCTTGTCAAAATTCCGACGGAAAAGCAAGCCGTTACGGCCAATTACCTGTACCAGATTGGCATTGCTGCGATCAGCCAGAGTTTCAATAGCATCTCTAGGCTCCTCAAAGCAGTTCTGCAAAACTCTTACCTTAATCAGTTCCCGCTTCTTGATAGCCTCCTGAGCTGCGGTAACCACAGTAGGAGTAACGCCTTCCTTGCCAATATTGACAATGGGATCCATAGTCATGCCCATAGAACGCAGGAAGCTTTTCTGCTTGCCAGTTAATGTATTCTTTATCAAATTTTATCCTCCATAATAATCCGTAAAAACAGAGCCTTACTCTCTGTACTCAAATTCCATATCGCCGATGTGAACGGTATCTCCTTCCTTGATACCCTTCTCCTGCAGCTTCTTATCAATGCCCTTGATACGCCAGATATACTGGAAGCGGCGGACAGCCTCATCATTGCCGAAGTTGGTCATAGCCACCAGCTTGTCCAAAGACTTGCCGCTAACCACAAAATCACCAGACATATCCCGAGTAATATTTACCTTATCCGGATCTTCCTCCTGAGCCTCATAAACCTTTTCGCCCTCTTCAATCTCTGGCTCCTCGACATACTCGTCCAGAGCCTTGGCTACAGCATTAATCAGCTCTCTCAGTCCCTGACCAGTAGCTGCACAAATTGGGAATATCTGAATACCTTCCTTTTCTGCCAGCTCCTTCAAGCGCACCAGATTTTCCTCTGCTCCTGGCAAATCCATTTTGTTAGCAGCCAAAATCTGAGGTCTGCGGGAAATTCGCTCACTGTACAGCTTCAATTCCTTGTTAATCTTGTAATAATCCTCTACCGGATCTCTGCCCTCAATACCAGAAGCATCTACGATGTGCACAATAACCTTGGTTCTCTCCACATGGCGGAGGAAATCGTGACCAAGGCCTACACCCTCAGAGGCGCCATCAATAAGACCTGGAATATCTGCCATAACAAAGGTCTTTTCATCTCCCAGCTCACCTACATTTACCACGCCCAATACAGGAGTAATAGTGGTAAAATGATATTCGGCAATCTCTGGGCGGGCAGCAGAAACCTTGGATACCAGACTGGATTTGCCTACACTTGGATAGCCTACCAAGCCCACATCCGCCAACAGCTTCAGCTCCAGCAAAAGATTTCTTACCTCTCCTGGCTCACCTAATTCGGCAAAGGTTGGTGCTCTATTTGCACTATTGGCAAATTTGGCATTGCCCCGGCCACCCCGGCCGCCCTTGGCAATAACAGCCTCCTGGCCCAGCTCTGTCAAATCAGCCAGAGTCTCACCAGTATCTGCATCCTTAACCAAGGTTCCCTGGGGTACCTTGACAATACATGGTGGCGCATTATGGCCATACTGATTCTTGATATCCCCATTTTCGCCATTCTTGGCTACAAACTTGCGATGAAAGCGAAAATCCAACAGGGTATTCATATTGTTATCTACCCGAAAAACAATATCACCGCCACGGCCACCATCACCACCAGAGGGGCCCCCCTTGGCTACAAATTTTTCTCTGCGGAAGGCGGACTTGCCATGTCCACCAGTACCTGCTGTTACCTTGATGGTAATTCTATCAATAAACTGCATACCTGCCTCCTTATTTTTATTTTTGAATGTCTATCCTGATAAAAGCAATGTCTATACCTATACAGACCTGCCAGCTCTATTTCCATATCTGAATCCATATGATGTATAAAAAGCTGGTATTGTACCCAATGCCAGCTTTTTATACATCACCATAAAGAAAAAAAATACCTGCACCCATTCAGGCGCAGGTATCTCTCTGCAATTACATAGCAGCTTCTTCTACTGCATAAACGCTAACCTGACGGTTGTAACGTCCCTTGCGCTCGAAAGCAACGCGGCCAGCAATCTTGGCATAGATGGTATCATCCTTGCCGATGCCTACACCATTACCAGGATGGAAATGAGTTCCACGCTGACGAACAATGATGCTGCCTGCAGTTACAACTGTACCAGCCTGCTCCTTGACACCAAGGCGCTTTGCCTCAGAATCACGGCCGTTACGGGTGCTGGATACACCTTTCTTATGCGCAAACAGCTGCAAATCAAACTTAAACATCAGGGTTACACCTCCTGTACCACTGAAATACATATTTCCTCTGGATCATACTCTTGGATATCATAGAACCCAATGAGCATTGTCTCTAAAATTGCATCAGTTAATTCATCGGGAACGCCTTTGAGCCTTGCATGCAAGTCACCACTCGCTACTTTATAATCAACTTCGCGATGCAGGTGCTGCCCTACGCCCTTAAGAGCGGTTTGTGCTAATGTGGATATCCCAGCACAAACAATATCACTGCCATATTCGCCGTGATGACCACGGACATCATAGCCAGATATTCTTCCCTGGGAATTGCGATAAACCTTTATCTCAATCATTAAGCTTCGATCTTCTCGATAACAACCTTAGTGAAAGGCTGACGATGACCCTGACGCTTACGATAGTTGGACTTAGCCTTGTACTTGAAGACCAGAATCTTCTTGTCCTTGCCCTGAGCCTCTACCTTAGCGGTAACCTTGGCACCATCAACTACAGGCTTGCCTACTACAACCTCGCTGTCCTTTACTACAGTCAGAACCTGATCAAAAGTAACAACGTCGCCCTCAGCAGCCTCCAGCTTCTCAACAGTAACAACATCGCCCTCAGCTACCTTGTACTGCTTGCCACCAGTCTGAATAATTGCGTACATTCCTCTACACCTCCCTATATTAGTACTCGCCAATTACGGTAGGGAAAATCCCTTTACTAACCTCACTGTGCGGTTGGGGAAAGTACACTTATAGTGCACTCACATTGACATATTTTACCATTTCACCAACACAATGTCAATAAAATTTTATACGAAAATATACTTCAAAACAAAGATTACAGCCAGAATATATACCACTGGACTAATCTGCTTTTTGGACACTGAGCCAGTGCAGATATTGATAATTACATAGGAGATAACACCCATGGAAATACCCTCAGAAATGGAGTACATAAATGGCATAGCAATAGTAGCAATATAAGCAGGCACAGCCTCAGTCAAATCATCAAAGTCAATGCGCATCAGGCTGCTTACCATCAGGAAGCCTACCACAATCAAAGCAGGAGCAGTAGCAAAGGCTGGAATAGCTAGGAAGATAGGTGCCAGCAGCAAGCTCAAAGCAAAGAGAATGGCGCTGACAACAGCAGTAAGACCAGTACGACCGCCTGCACCTACACCAGCAGAGCTTTCTACAAAAGTAGTTACAGTGGAGGTACCCAAAATAGCACCAGCAGTGGTGGCAATGGAATCAGCCATCAAAGCACCCTTGATATTTGGCAGACGGCCCTGCTTATCCAGCATATCGGCCTTGGAAGCTACGCCAATGAGAGTTCCCAGCGTATCAAACAGATCTACAAACATGAAGGTCAGCATAATAGTCAGGAAGTTCAGTGTAGCAATAGCACTGAAATCCAGCTGCATGAAGGTTGGTGCCAGACTTGGAATAGCAATGCCATGAGAGAAATCTGGCATTACAGAGAACATGCCCTGAGCTGGATCTGGAATATAGATACCAGTCATTTCGCAAATCATACCAGCAGCCCAGGTAATCAGAATACCCCAGAGAATGCCGCCGGGAACCTTTTTAGCCATGAGAATGGCTGTCAGCAAGGTGCCCATAAGAGCCAGGAAAGCGCCAATACCTACAGTGTAGAAGGAGCCATCCAGCAAAGCTGCTCTAAATGGATAAAGACCTACCAGGGTAGGGCCATCTACAACGATTTTGGCGTTCTGCATACCGATAAAGGCAATGAACAGACCAATACCACTGGTAACACCGTATTTCAAGGCTGGAGGGATACAGTTGAAAATAGCCTCTCTAACCTTGGTAAGGGACAAAATAATAAATATAATACCTTCAACAAATACAGCTGCCAAAGCCACCTGCCAGGAGTACCCCATCTGGCCTACAACTGTAAAAGCAAAGAATGCATTGAGGCCCATACCAGGAGCCAATACAAATGGATAATTTGCCAAAGCGGCCATAATCAGGGTACCAATGCAGGCGCCAATGGCGGTAGCTGCAAATACGGCACCGGCATCCATACCGGTTGTGCCAAGGATATTAGGGTTGACGGCCAAAATATAGGCCATGGTCATAAATGTGGTGATACCGGCGATAATCTCTGTGCGGACGCTGGTACCATGTTCCTTTAGATGAAAAATTTTCTCTAAAGTCTCATTCATTGTCTTAGTCCTCCTTTATTGTTAAAAAAGAATACGCCGACTAGGAAAGCCGGCGAAACATATTACAAAGGTATATTACATTATTTCAAGATAAATTGCAATGAAAATTTATTCCTGAAACAAACTATAACATCCTGGCTGGATTTCTCTATCCGAGCATATATTTACCCTTACCCCCAAATCTTTATACAGTCTCTCAAAGGCCTCTCCTGCCTTTAGCTCCTTGGCTGCTTCTGGATGTATATGTAACATATACCCCTCAGCCCCATGCTTATGGGCTTCGATACGGCGAATCTCCCGGCACACATTAATAGCCAAAGCCTCTGCCGACAGCACCCTGCCACTGCCCTGGCACACTGGACAATCCCTATAGAGAAGGTTATCTATATTATGCCGAGTCTTTTTGCGGGTAATCTCCACCAGCCCCAAAGCAGTAATATCCACCACATGAGTTTTGGTTCTATCCTGCTGAGCCAGCTGCCTCAACAGCTGCAAAAGAGCCTTATTATGCTCCTCCTTTTCCATATCAATGAAATCCACCAGCACAATACCGCCAATATCCCGCAGCCGCAGCTGGTGCATAATTTCCACCGCCGCCTCCTTGTTCAAAGCAAAAGCCGTTTCCCCCAAGCTGATATTTCCCACAAAACTGCCAGTATTAACATCAATAACCGTCATAGCCTCAGTTTTGTCTATAACCAAAAATCCCCCAGAAGCCAAGGGAACCTGACGATTGCCTGCACTGACTGCTTCAGCCTCGATTTCATAATATTCAAATATATTACTGCCCTTGTACAGCTTCAGCCTATCCGCCCACTCCGGCGCCATGCCCTGCAGCAAATCCTTAACCCGGCCATAGACAATCTCATCATCTATTACCATTTGTTCAACATCCTCGTTAAACAAATCCCGCACAATGCGGATAACCAAATCCACATCCCGATACAAAAGGCCTGTGCCCTTCATCAGCTTGGACTTAGCCTCAACAGACTGCCAAACCTTAATAAGATAGCGAATATCCCGCTGGATACATTCCTTGGACTGGCCCATAGCAGCAGTGCGAATAATCACACCCATATCCTCTGGGCAAGCCTCCCGTACAATATCATAAAGGCGGTGGCGCTCCTGCTCTGAGTCAATGCGATGGGATGTGCCTATATAAGCCGACCGAGGCATCAGCACCACATTCCGTCCAGGAATGGTCAGATGCATAGTAGCCCGAGGTCCCTTGGTGCCCACCTCATCCTTGGTAATCTGCACTGGCAGCACCTGACCAATATGAATGGTCTTTCTAGGACTCCCAACTCCATCTACCTCCGCCTTGCCATCCCCAATATAGAGAAAGGCATTTTTGCTCTGGCCAATATCCACAAAGGCCGCCTGCATACCAGGCAGTACATTCTGCACAATACCCTTGTAGATATTTCCCACCAAATGGCTATGCCTTGGCCGTTCCAGCTCCAAGGAGGTTAATCTATTATTCTCTTTTACAGCAATGCGGGTTTCCTCCGGCATAACATTGACTATAATTGATTTCATATCCAGCTCCTGATTTTAATTTTGCCCGCCCATTGATTAAACCAAATCTATTAAGGCTCTGCCCTGGCCCTTCATGGAGATTCTCTTAATCAAAACCTTTGGCTCATCCACTGGCAAATTGTATTCGGCCTGCAACAGCTTAAGAATCTCTCCCGGCTTTACACTGCCGCTTTGGGTAATGGCAATATCCATATACAGCTTTAGCAAATCTCCAGCCATAGACAGCTTAACAGGCTTCAGCATATACTGCTTGGTTTCAATCATCTTGTTTGTCTTAGGAGTCACGCGATGAACCATAGCCTCTGGGGCTTTATTATAAGCCTCTACAGCCTGCACTGCCTCCTGCCAATCTCCTGTCAAAGGCACATACAGCTCATACTCTGTCTCCTGCACCTCTGCCATTAGAGCCTTGTGCTTTTTGCCCTTACAAGGCTTTGGCTCTGGCACTTCCTTCAGCCTCAGCAGCTTTACCCCCGGTGGCAAAGCCTTGCTAAGACGATCAAAGACCTCTGGCTGACACAGTGGCTTGGTCAGCTCAAAATCCATATACTCCGCATCGCTAATAACCCCCAAGGACAAAGCAGAAGCAAAGGCAATCTTGATATGAGGATTAAATCCCTCAGAATAAGCTGCCGGCAGCTTGGCACGGCGAATAGCCCTCTCCATAACCCCAGCATAATCAAGGTGGGAAATATAACGGATTTCCTCACCCTTGGTAATTTCAGCCCGATATTTATACATTTTCCCGCCTCCAATCTACAACCTTGGCCTTTAGAGATGGGCAGACACCACAGGCAGAGCATTTGCCACGACGGCAATCCTCTGTCAGCTGCTCCTTAATAGCCTTGTCATACTCCCGCAGCAAAAATTCCTTGCTTACACCTGGGGTTGTATGCTCCCAAGGCAGCTTTTCCTCTGGTTCTCTAGCTCTCTCATTATAAAGATGCAAATCTATGCCACATTTAGCAAAGGCCTCATGCCATACATCATTTTTGAACAAATCATTCCAGCCATCAAATTTGGCCCCATCCTTCCAGGCCTGATAAATAACCTGAGCGATTTTTCTATCGCCTCTGGCAATAGCTCCCTCCAGCACGCTAACTCTGGCATCATGATAGTTGAACTTTACAGCCCGCTCGGTAATGCTATCCTTCAGCAAGCGCTGACGACGGTGAAATTCAGCTTCTGGCAGCTGGCCATACCACTGGAAAGGTGTATGAGGCTTTGGTACAAAGCAGGATACACTAATGGTTACAGTAACTCCCCAACGGCCTGTAACCTCCTTGTACTTTCTAGCTACCTTCTCCGCCAGCTTGGCAATCCCCACAATATCCTCGTCAGTTTCTGTAGGGAGTCCCATCATAAAATACAGCTTTACCTGCTTCCAGCCCTGACGGAAAGCCGCCTCTGTAGCAGCCATAAGGTTTTCCTCAGTAACACCCTTGTTGATAACATCCCGCAATCTCTGGGTACCAGCCTCTGGAGCAAAGGTAAGACCACTTTTGCGCACCTGCTGCATTTTGTGAGCCAAATCAATGGAAAAGCTATCTATACGCAAAGATGGCAGAGAAAAGCTTACCTTTTCATCCTTGAAATCACTAAACAAATCATCTACCAGCTCTCCCAGGCAGGAATAATCCGCCGAGCTAAGAGAAGTCAAAGACATTTCGTTGTAGCCAGTAGAATCAATCAGCTTACGAGCCAGCTCCCGCAATCTGTCCTTGCTTCTCTCCCGTACTGGACGATAGGAAGTACCGGCCTGACAGAAGCGACAGCCTCTGGTACAGCCACGGAACAACTCCAGCATAATACGGTCATGAACAATATCAATATACGGCAGCACAGGCTTCTCCACGAATCTTACGCTATCCATATCCTTTATCAATCGCTTATATATAACAGGCTTAGCCTCTGGGCAGGCTGGCTCTATATCAGCAAAAAGCCCCTGCTGATTGTAGGTTACATTATAGAAAGATGGCACATAAATTCCATCCAGAACAGCCAGACGCTTCAACAGTCCCTGCCTGCCCTCTGGCTTACCTGCCTCCTGCCAGTTGCGGAATACATCCACAGTTTCGCAGATAAGCTCCTCTCCTTCGCCTACAATAAAGAAATCAAAGAAATCTGCTATAGGCTCTGTATTATAAACACATGGGCCGCCCCCTACAATAAAGGGATCATTTTCCCCTCTGTCCCTGCTCCAAATAGGAATCCCAGCCAAATCCAGCATATTCAGCACATTGGAATAAATCATTTCATATTGCAGGGAAAAACCTAGAAAATCAAATTCCTTAATGGCATGGAAGCTCTCCAAGGAAAACAGGGGAATCTGCCGCTGACGCATGATTTCTTCCATATCAATCCAAGGAGCATATACTCGCTCACAGACAGTATCCTCTCTGGCATTCAAAACCTCATAAAGGATTTTCAGCCCAAGATTGGACATACCTACCTCATATACATCAGGCAGTGCCAAAGCAAAATGGCAAGGGGTGCTTTCCCAATCCTTATGAACAGCATTTAGCTCATGACCGGTATATCTGGCAGGCTTCTCCACAGCCTGCAGGATTTCTGGTTCCAATTTAATAATCAATTAATTCTAACCTCGCTCACACATTTCTATTTCATCTAAAATTGCAATTTTTGATTGCGCATATATATATTCATTAGAATAGCCACCGCCATAATGTTGGTCGTCAGGGCACTGACACCATAGCTCATAAATGGCAATGGAATACCTGTTACTGGCATAATACCAGCGGTCATACCCACATTAACCAGCACATGGAAAGCCAGCATAGAGGTAATGCCTACTGCCAGGAGAGTACCAAATGAATCCTGAGCCTGACGAGCAATCTGAATGCCTCGCCACAATACTACCAGATACAAGAGAAGCAAAATTACAGCTCCTACAAAGCCCCACTCCTCACCTACTACAGCAAAGATAAAGTCTGTATGATTCTCTGGTAAAAAGTTAAGCTGGCTCTGAGTCCCCTCAAAAAGTCCCTTGCCAAAGAGCATACCAGATCCTATAGCAATTTTGGACTGAATAATATGGTAGCCAGAGCCTAGAGGATCTACATTAGGATCCATAAAAACCATGATACGCATTTTCTGATAATCCTTAAGAAAATGCCATAATATAGGCATACAGGCTATACCTGTGCCAAATATACCTGCTAACAGCTTCAAATTGATACCACAGGTAAATACCATACCGAAAAAGATAGCCATAAATACTAAAGATGTTCCCAAATCCGGCTGTTTCATAACCAGGAGAAAGGGGACTCCCACATAGGCCGCCACCGGCAGCAAATCCGACAAGGTATTCAGCTTCCCTACTCGCTCCTGCAGCATAGTAGCCAGAGAAATAATCATAATAATCTTAGAAAACTCCGAAGGCTGCAAAGTAATAGGGCCAATCTGTATCCAGCGCTGGGCTCCCAAGGCTGACTGTCCTACAAACATAACCGCCAAAAGCATAACCAGATTAAATATATACATTTTTTGCCCGTAGCGCTGCAGCATTTTGTAATCAAAATTCATAAAAAATACTGCCAAACCTACATTAATAATTGCAAAGATTCCCTGGCGCTGCACAAACCAATATCTTTCCTCACTGGGATTATTAATATGAGTGGCGCTGCCTATAATAATCAAGCTAATTATCACAATAGCTGACACAGCCAGCAAAAGCTTCATATCTATCTTTCGCAACAGCTTTTTATCAAAAATCAAGGCCAATCCCTCCTAGCCAAAAACTTTTCAATTAACCTTATTATGATAGCATGTAGGAGCAAAATTGACAATAAAAAAGGACTGTCCATAGAGAAAATTGTGAAGCCTCCTCCTCAGCCAGCCAAATAGCCAGCCTAGGAAAGTCTCTACAAAATCCTGAACAGTCCTCTCAAATATGCTTATTCTGCTTTCCACAATCCATGAAGATTGCAATATTCGTATACAGCAACTACCTTGCTGCCCTCTGTCAGAACGAATTCAGCCACTGGCTTAGCTTCAGGCTGCAAATATTTAATCTGATAACCATCCTCAGTCTCCAGCACAATCCACTGAATATAATGTGCCTCCAGCATAGGATGCTCTACAGAACCTACTGCTACCTTTACCTGGTTGCCATTCTGCTCAACCACAGGTACATGCTTCTCATGAGCACCATCACTGGTTCCAGGCTGCAGCTGCGCCATTACATCCCCGCAACAGGACACAGGTGCACCAGAATCCTTCAGTTTCACAATAATGTTACCACAATGACTACATCTGTAAAATTTCAATTCCATAACAAAACACCCCTCTCCTAAAACTGCTCTATGGAGCATACACAATCTCCTACCTATATTATATAGCACCCATATAAAAATGCAAGCATTAAATTAAAGCATGGCACAAATAGGTCTTTGCTTTTTGCTTTTCCTCTGCCAAAACCTTATCCACATCCCCGTAATGCATATCCAAGGGACTAGCAATCATATAACCGTTTGCATTCGTGCCACGGCGATCTGATAAATCAAATTTGGCCAGCAAGGTATCGATACGAGAAGTCATTTTGCTAGCACAGCCTGCATCTACCCGTTCCGTCACCACAAAAGGAGTACGGAACAAAATAGAAAAAACCGTCCCATGGAAAGAATCCGTGTACGTAAACCTGGCATGGTCTATAAGCCACAGCCATTCCTCTGGTGCAATAGCATAATGTTCAAAAACTCTCTCGTCCAACATATTAACAATCTGAAGGCCATTTTCTCTAGCAATACTTTCAATAACACTATCTGGACGCTTCCCTAGAAAATATGTTACCAGCAGCTGCTCATCTCCCTTTAGCCAGCTTGGCTTGCGGGCAATACTGCGCCAATCCTCGGCTGTAACCAGCATAGTCGGATCCGACACAACCTGCACCATGCGACCGGTCAGCTGTTGAATCAAATCTGCCCCAGCATGCTCCCGGACAGAAATTTCCTTCATGCCATTGACACCATCAATAAAGGCCTGCAACTTGTCCTGAGGTATCTCCGGACAGGAAATACTAGCTGCATAAGCAATCCGCTTCTCCATTGACGCAAACTTCATAAAGAACTTCTCAAAACCTGCAAAATTTGGATTCCACACCTGGTCACTGCCCACAACAAAATAATCATATTCATCAGCAACCCTTGTAAAATCCACATCATAACGCATGGGGATATACCTATCCACAAAGCTTTTTATCACTGCACTACGAGCAGCCTCCCAGGCATTCTGCCCAGAAAACATTTTATGGGTTGCCCCCTTCCAGTTTATGCCCAGCTTTACCCAGGTTTTCCAATCCCAGCTATCCTTCATCCAAGGGTAATGTGATTGCAAATACGGCAAAAATCCAGCTTGCGGACTAAACCACAGGCTTTCCACCTCTGCCCCCAGCCCCATAAGCAAATTGCACACAGCATACCGCTGCAGCACATTGCCGTAGTTGAAATAGCCATCCAGCGTAAGATTGGCTATTTTCAGGTGCTCTCTATATGTTTTCATCAATCAAACCAGCTCCTTTGCCGCCAAAAACACATATAATTCCTAAAAAGATTCATCAATACTTTCTAAATTTCTTTATTATGAAAGCATTTACATCTATCCAGTGCCCAAAAACTGTTGTAAAATTAAGACAAGAAATTTCTTGTTCGTATACAATCAACGCAGGCCTGCATACATACAAATCCATGTCATTTTGTGGTATAATGAAGGAGGAAGACGATTGACTATAATACAAACAATACTAGCCAAGGATATCGAGATAGAAAACCTCGACATACGCTACGACAAAAGCGTAAAGCGTGTCCTGGCCAATACCCCATTGCTGGCCCCCATTACCAAATACACTGTCAGAGAATTGAAAAATTATTCCATTCCTATGGTTGAAAAATGCATTGATGCAAACTCAATCCAAGTCAGCGAAGTATTTGTGGAACCGGGACTCACCAACAGGAAAATCCTCAATGACGAGCTGGAAAGCAAAATTCCCAGCGAAGGACGTGCTATCTTTGACATCCGCTTTACCATCACCCTGCCCGATGGCAGCAGGACAAAAATCATCATCAACATCGAGGCACAGCAGAAAAGCAATCCCGGCTACAGCCTCCTGAACCGCGGCATCTTCTACGCGGCACGGCTTATCTCAGCCCAGCTATCCGTGGAGTTTACCAACGACGGCTCAGACAAGGAGCAGTACGACAACATCAAGAAAGTCTACAGCATCTGGATTTGCATGGACTGCCCGGAGGACAAGAAGGACTCCATTATCAATTATTCCTTTGAGCCTCATATCATCTATCAGGGCAACGATAAACTAAAGCTGTACAAAAACTGCGACCTGATGAACATCACCTTCATCCATCTCAGCGGCAAGCCTGATCAGAGCCACCACCAGCTCATTTCCATGCTGGATACCCTGCTCGCCAGGATGGATGCAGTAACCAAGAAAAAGAAATTGCAGGAAGAACACAACCTTACTATGACAATTAAGTTAGAAAAGGAGATGAACGATATGTGCAACTTGAGTTCAGGTATTCGTGAGGAAGGGATTCGTGAAGGAGAACTCAATACTCTCAAAAATATGTTGAAAGCTGGTCTTACCACAATCGAAAAGCTAAGAGAATCAGGATTGTACTCTCCAGATGTACTTGCTGCTCTCAGCAACTGACCAGAGCCACCACCAGCTCATTTCCATGCTGGACACCCTGCTTGCCAAGATGGATGCTGAAACCAAGAAAAAGAAACTACAGGAAGAACATAACCTTCCTATGACTATCAAACTAGAAAAGGAGATGAACGACATGTGCAACTTGAGTTCAGGTATTCGTGAAGACGGTTTCCGAGATGGCGAAAATAAGGGAAAATTGGAAACCATACGCAACATGATAGTGGATGGATTTACTACCATCGAAGCACTCAAAGCCACTGGCCGCTACACAGCAGAAGAACTTTCGGCTGTTGCTGCCAGCTTTCACTAATAAGTAACGCTGCCCAAAGGATACAAAAACTGAAAAATATCCCCCATATCACCCACAACAGCTAGTGCTGACACCAGTCACCACTAGCTGTTGCCTTCATGAAACTAACTCAACATCACTTACCTACCAAAAGCCGCAGCCGCAAGTCTGCGGCTTTTTGCTTGGTACAAAATATCCTGCAAACATTCATATTTCACTTCTAATCATCTGCAAAAGCTCATCCGTCTTTTCCTGCAAAAGCTTTTTATCCCCGGCAACCTCCACATTCAACCTGATAACAGGCTCCGTGTTGGACTTCCTGAGATTGAACCGCCACCTTGGATATGCCACGGACAAGCCATCTGTGTAGTCCTGTTCCCCGTCAGCATAGTGAGCTTCCACATACTCCACCAGCCTGCTGGCAGACTCCGTGCTGGCCACTTTGCTGTTGATTTCACCGCTGCATGGGTACATATCCAGCCGCTCTGCCAGCAGCTCGGACAGCTTCCTGCCCCTCTGCTGCAAAAGCTCCAGCACCAGAAGCCACGGAATCATGCCGCTGTCACAGTAAGCAAAATCCCGGAAATAATGATGGGCGCTCATCTCACCGCCATAGACGGCATCCACTTCACGCATCTTTGCCTTGATAAAGGCATGGCCGCTACGGCACATAACCGCCTCACCGCCAAACTCCTGACAAATCGCCTGAGTATTCCAGTACACCCTTGGGTCATGGATAATCCTTGCCCCCGGATATTTTTTCAAAAAGGCCTCCGCCAGGAAACCCACCATATAATAGCCTTCAATCATGCCGCCTTCCTCATCAAAGAGGAAGCAGCGGTCAAAGTCACCATCCCAGGCAATCCCCACATCTGCCCCGTATTTGCGGACAACATCGGCAGTAGCATCCCGATTTTCCCTAAGCAATGGATTTGGCACGCCATTAGGGAAATTACCATCAGGCTGGTTATGCACCTTGATAAACTCAAAAGGCAGCTTCTCCGTCAGCACATCCAGCACCGGCCCGGCCGCACCATTACCTGCGTTGACCACCACCCGGAGCCTGCGCCCCTGCTGCTCCGCCAGTCTCCACATGGCATCCACATCAACATACCCCAGCAGATGCTCAACATATTCCGACAGGATATCATGAACGTCCACGCAGCCAGCGTCACCATCCATCTGCTCCTGCAACACGGCAGGCTCCCTGCTGCACAGTTTTTCCAGCTCCCTCAGTCCGCTGTCCTCAGACACAGGCCTGGCACCACTTCTGACCAGCTTAAAGCCGTTATAGGCCTTGGGATTGTGGCTGGCCGTAATCATGATTCCCCCATCCAGCTTCAGATGAGCAGCAGCAAAATAAATCATCTCCGTGCCGCATTGACCGATATCCACCACATCACAGCCTGCCTCTGTCAGTCCCCGTACGAGGGCTTTTTTCAAGGATGGCCCGGACAGGCGGATATCATGGCCTACAGCAATACGCAGCCTGGAATTTTCCGCAGCCTCATCAATTACTTCCTTAAAATACCTGCCAAGGCGATAGGCCAGTTCCTCATTGACCTGGGTAGGATAAATCCCCCGGATATCCCCCTTGCCGAAGCACTTCGTATCCGGCTCAAAATCATGCTTTACCTTGTCACCGACACTGATATCCCTGCCCAGCTGCACCTCCAGAAGCTTCAGCTCCGTGTCCGCAAAAACAGTATGCTTGCAACCTGCCGGCATATTTATCACATCACCGGCCTTGATATTCTGCATATCCCCATCAAGAATCGTATGGCCATAGCCTGACAGTACTGTCCACACCTCATCCCGATGCTGATGGCTGTGATAATTCATGCTGTGCCCCCGGTTCAGAGTCACAATCACCGTCAGGCTGCCTTCCTCAACACTGAGCACCCGGTAGTTTCCCCAGCTTTTATCTGCAAACATCACCTGCTGGCCAAGATTATCCACATAAGGCTTGATATGGGCACTTTTTTCCTTGTCACTGACCAGGATTCCCTCCGGTGAAGCGGCAATAACCACATCCTTCAGCCCCATAGCCAGCACAGGCACATTCAGTTCATTTAATACATGCACATTTTCACAGGTATTATTTTCCACCACATTGCCGATATGCTTTTCGTCCATAGCCTCAGTCAGGGTATTCCAAGTGCCCAGGTCCTTCCACTGACCGGCAAACCGCATTACCTGAATATGAGCTTCCTGTTCCACCACGGCATAATCAAAGCTGATTTTCTTCAGGCTGGCATACCTGGCAAACAAATCATGGTAATCCGTAAAATCAATCAGTTCATGTGCCTTGTCCAGCAGATACCTCAGCTTAAAGGCAAAAACACCGCCATTCCACAAAGCTCCCTGACGGATATACTCCCTGGCAGTTGCCTCATCAGGCTTTTCCTTGAAAGTATGCACATCACTTACTTTGCTACCATCTGCAGGAATAATATAGCCGTATTTTTCGCTTGGATAAGTAGGCTCAATGCCCATCAGCACCAAGTTCGCCTCCCCCTTATCCACCTGCTGGCAGAGCCTGCCCAAAGCCGCAAAATACTCATCCTCCACCAGAGGGTCAACAGGACAGACCACTACCGGCTCATCAACATCAACATGCTTAACATCAGCCAGATAGGCTGCCGACAAGGCAATAGCCGGAAAGGTATCCCTGCGGCACGGCTCCACGGAAATCCCCACCTGCTCCCCCAGCTGATTGAGGATAGAAGAAACCTGGGACCTGGAAGTGGCTACCGTCACATCCGCCTCCGGCAGCACGGCCTTAATCTGCCTGTACACCCGCTGCACCATAGACTCATACTTTCCCGATTCAGTTTTAAAAATCTTGATAAACTGCTTTGAGCGGATATCGTTGGACAGAGGCCACAGCCTTTTCCCCGAACCTCCCGAAAGTAAAACTATGTGCATTGAACCATACCTCATTTCCAAATAAAATTAACAAAAACACCTTATACTAAAAAACATTTATACACATAAAGCATATGTGAAATACAAAATTCGGTTTTAATAGACAAGCCAGCTCCTACGATGCAAAATACACATATAATTCTTAAAAAAATTCATCAATTTCTGCGAAAATTCTTTATAACACAGGTGCAAGCATCTATTAATTCCACCAGAATTGTTATAAAATTAACGTAATCCACACCACTTTGTGGTATAATAAAGGAGGGAATACGTTGCCTGATATCAAAACTATTTTGGCCAAAGACATTGAGGCAGAAAACCTCGACATACGCTACGACATGAGTGTCAAGCGTGTCCTGGGCAATATCCCGTTGCTGGCCCCCATCACCAAATACACTGTCAAGGAAGTAGAAGATTTTCCCATTCCCATGATTGAAAAATGTATTGACGAAAAGTCCATACAAATCAGCGAAGTATTTGTAGAACCTGGGCTTACCAACAGAAAAATTGTCAATGACGAACTGGAAAGCAAAATTCCCGGCGAAGGCCGCACTATCTTTGACATCCGCTTTACCATCACCCTGCCTGACGGCAGCAAGACAAAAATCATCATCAACATCGAGGCCCAGCAGAAAAGCAATCCCGGCTACAGCCTCCTGAACCGTGGCATCTTCTACGCAGCCCGGCTTATCTCAGCCCAGCTTTCCGTGGAGTTTACCAACGACGGCTCCGACAAGGAGCAGTACGACAACATCAAGAAAGTCTACAGCATCTGGATTTGCATGGACTGCCCGGAGGACAAGAAGGACTCTATAATCAATTATTCCTTTGAGCCTCATATCATCTATCAGGGCAACGACAAACTAAAGCTATATCCAAACTGTGACCTGATGAACATTACCTTTATCCATCTCAGCGGCAAGCCTGACCAGAGCCATCACCAGCTTATTTCCATGCTGGACACATTGCTCGCCAAGATGGATGCAGAAACCAAGAAAAAGAAATTGCAGGAAGAGCATAACCTTCCCATGACTATTAAGCTAGAAAAGGAGATGAACGACATGTGCAACTTGAGCTCAGGTATTCGCGAAGAAGGTTTCCGCGAGGGCGAACGTAGAGGCGAACGTAGAGGCGAGCGTAAAGGTAAACGTAAAGGCGAGCGCAAAGGAAAGTTAGAAACTCTACGCAACATGATAGTGGATGGATTGACCACCATTGAGGCACTCAAAGCCACTGGCCGCTACACAGCAGAAGAACTTGCTGCTGTTACTGCCAGCCTGAACTAAGAAACAACGCTACTAACAATGGCTATACTAAAACTGCAACAAAGTCTACTATATACTACCTAACCTATATCAGCTGGTGCTAAAGCAAACTGCACCAGCTGATTTCAATGCTGGATATAATAAGCACTAAAAATAAATATTGAAAACATATTTTGTCTATTGATTAAATATGTTTGTAAAACGCATCAATTTTCTTTTCTAAGCACTTAAAAAATGATGTATTAATAATGACAGGCTCTACATAATTTACTCGCAATCTCTCTATTACCAATCCTGATAAATAAACCGACACTATTACACACAAAGAATAGATTATCTTATAATCACTATCATAAAACCATTCACATTTATAAATATCAAACCACAATATGTGTATAAACGGTAATGTTTGATGAACTATATATGTTGTAAATGCTCCAGAAGCTACATAATTTATTATTCTACTAACACCTATATTCATGTGCTGAAAAAAATAAAAAAAGCAAAACGATATTATCATATTAGGAATAGTTTTGTAATCTGCTAGAAATACTGCTGTAGTTTTCTGCCATACTCCAGACGTGCACAGTTGCATCGACACCAATATGCTATAAAATATTATTCCAATAAAAAGTACGAAATATTCATTTACCCCCCCCTAGAACATTTTTTCTATAATATCCAATAAACAAATAAATGAATACAAACCAACATAATGTATCCAGCCAATAATCTTCCATAATCACCGGCGCATAAACCGTAACAATTCCGCTAACCAACAAAAACGCAATAATCAAAAAATTCTTTTGACTTGCACTGCTCAAATAAAAAAACTTTTTTAGCCACGGAGATAACAAAATCAGTGCAATATATGTCGATGGAAACCATACACCTCTTCCAATAAATGGCAATATACTCTTGGCTACTTCATGGCTATTCAAACTATACCCCAATAATAACAATAAGATTGATATTCCCACAGTTAATACCCATACATTAAAATATAGTTTTAATATTCTCTTAGCCTTAAACTGTGCTTCAACCATAAACCACACGCCTAGCATAATAAACATATTTACAGCAATCCGCGATGCACTACCCAAATATGTAAGAACATATAAATCTACTCCATCGCTGTTTATCTTTAATCCACTTTGATTTATAAAGTGCCCAGCTACAATCATCAACATAGCCACTATGCGCATCAGTTCGAAATTACTAGAACGCTCCATATATGCTCCTCGCTTTGAAAATCGCATAAATATAAACTACTTTCTACGCAATAAAAATAAATACATGCCAGGCGAAACAAATACTACCCATAATTTAATTGCCATCTTTATAGACAAAGCCTTATTTCTTAACAAATACATCATCCTATTTTTCAGATATTTCCTTAACATCTTTATGTGTTTTCCATGATAATTATCTCTATGCATAAGCACCAAAAACCATATGGCGTCTTGCATTTCTCTATAAGTCTGTTTAATAATCAGCCTGTCATCACCTAGCTTAAAAAGTTCATCACGCACCTTTTTCCTAGCATCCAGTGCTGTAAGTTTATGCTCTGAAAACTTAGAAAAAACCACTCCATCCTTCCTAATAATTCGATAATAATTAACCATGTTAGTGTCGTAGCAAACACGTTTACAAGCTTTTAAATAATTAAATAAAAACAGCATATCCTCTAAATTCGTTATATTTTCATCAAATCTAATATTCTGTTTCTTTATAATCTCTGACTTATATAACTTAACACAAGGAGATGTATCTCTCCCCTCTAAAATTTCAAATTCAATAAAATCCCATGCAGACATAATTTTGTTTATGTTTTCTTTAACACTCTTCTCTCTGCCTGTAGGATACATATTGTAATAAATTTGTACAGACATATCTGCATCATTATTAACTAGCATATTGTAGAGTGTTTCCAAATAGTACTCAGAAATATAATCATCTCCATCAATAAATGCAATATATTTGCCGCTTGACAGTTCTATGCCCATATTTCTTGCACTGCTGACACCACCATTTTTTTGATGAATAACCTTTATTCTTTCATCTGTGGCAGAATAAGCCTCACAAATATCCCCAGAATCATCAGTAGAACCATCATCAACCAAAATAAGTTCCCAATCCTTATATGTTTGACATAATACACTATTAATAGTTCTACTTATATAATCACTGACATTGTATACGGGAATTATTACTGTTATTAAATCTGACATATACCACCTCAACATGTAGCTTTATAAACCCACATCATCCATAACTTTTTTCGCTGAATTACACCATGATAATGAATTAATATATTTCCATCCCCTGCGTATATACACTTTATACGAGGAATAATTTTTTACAATTTTTAACATACAATCTTCTAACGCTACCACATCATTTGGTGGAAATAATATACCTAGACTTCCATCTTGTAACTGTTCACGCATACCGCCTGTATCTGATGCAATAATCAATGACTCAAACATCTGCGCAGTAGGTATGACCCCCGATTGTGTAGCATCCTTATACGGCAAAACAGTTACGATATTAGCCCCAGAAAATAAAGATTTAATGCAATTGTCTGGAATCATATAATTCAAAACATGAATATTCTTGATTTTTGTAATAAGAGATTTATACTTTTCTATATCACCTTTTCCGGCAATTACTAACGAAACACAACCAGAATACCTTTGCTCTACATTACAATACGCTTCCAATAATAAATCTAATCCTTTATAATCTTCTATGCGACCAAAAAACAAAAAATTAATTTTATTAGCTTCATAGTTTATGATACAATCATCACAATTCGATTGCCTGTAACTCCAAAATGCTCCATGAGGCAAAACCATGATATCCTCAAGATTCTTGTTAAAAGTTTTAGCTACATACTGTTGAAATTTCTTTGACAAAACAATAGTCTTTTTTGCAGAAAGGAGCTCATATTTGGTCACATGATAAAATAACCGATTAAAAAGGCTCTCCCCGGAATGACATTCAGGATCATGCAAAGTAAAATATACGGGTACATTCGGAAAGCACATACTAATCATAAAACTCCAATATGTCTGCATAGGCACATAGATACAATCGAAATGAATATCAGAAAAATATCTTTTTATCTTTGTTTTATCTTTAAGTGTTAATCTAATTGTCGATATGATAAATTGGAGCTTAGTGGAATATGTGTCGAGTACGCATATTTTTTCAACTCCTAAATTTTCCCATTGAGACAAATTGGTAATACCACTTGAAATAATAACATAAACCTTAGCACCATTTTCCAAAAAGCCTTTCGCCATTTCAAATGCATACTGAGGGCCAGCCCCATTCCTGCCTACATAATTGATTAAGATGTTCATATCTATCAGTCACTTCCAAAATTGCAAATTTCCTCTAATATATGTTCAGCTGTACTTTTCCAATGATATTTTTTTACATACTTTCTTCCTATTGTAATAAACTTTTTACGAAAGCTGTCATCATATAGTTTTCCTAAGGAAGCAATAAAGCTATCAATATTATATGGATCACAATATAATGCAGCTTCCCCACAAATTTCTGGCAAAGAATCAACATTAGAAACGATCACAGGACATCCCAAAGCCATAGCTTCAATAGGAGGAATGCCAAAACCTTCTGAAATAGAAGGAAAAGCCAAACAAAAAGCATTTTTATATAAAGCTACCAATTCCTCATCAGTTACTCTACCTAGAATATGAACTTTATCATACGCTTTTATTAATTCTTGCTTGACATGTTCCGGCGTACCACTCACCAAAACAAAATGCAAATCATTCTTCGCATACTTTGCTAACGCTCTCGCCGTATAAACATTATTTTTGGCACTGCCTCCACCTACCGCTAAAACATATTTCACACTGCTTAAGCTAAATTTTTGCAATATGGCAACATCTGCTTGTACGTTAAGCACATGATTGCAACCTTCTGAAATCACAACCATTTTATGATTTGCTATCCCATAATTCTCATGTAGCTCTTTTTTTGCATAATTAGATATAGTTATGATTCGCTTTAACCGCTTCCCTAAAATAATCCCCATAAACAAAATAAACATTCTTTGTGCAAAATATGCATCTGTTTTCTTTGCATTTGTCATTCTTCCATCATGTAACACAACAATCTGATTTGTCTTGAAAATTGGAGCATGTGAATGTAAACTAATCAAAAACTTTCCATAAGTGCAAATAGGTAAATCTAATTGTTCCCATAGGGATCCCTGGTTAAATCCTATATGTCTAATATTTATATTTTTTAATTCTAATTCTGCTCTAACAATATTAGGTATTACCAGTTCAATATCTAGGTTCGCATATCTATCATCATCTAGCAACAAATCAATTTCCTTTATGACATTTATAGAATACCTACCTACCCCTGTTAACTCAGATTCTAAAAAACGCCCATTTATATACACTTTCTGCATAATAACTTCACAACCTTCTTGACAAATCTCTAATATGTATTTTATAAAGGCACACAATAATAGAATGAATACAGTATCTTAATTTTAAATTTAATCATAAAATCATATGCTAATCTTCTGAATACTTTATCTGGCAAAATACCTTTCAAAAAACAGGTACAAGTAATAATAAATTTGTTTTCTTTTAAGGTACTCTTATCATATTGTAATAATGCATGACGTAATCCCAATCTTTCAAAATGCCTCTTTGGTAGCTTGCTCATATACTTTATGATGTATTCTTGCTGTTTTTCTTTTTCAAATATATTTGCGAAATTTCTACAAAAATATTCTATAACTATAGGGTTTCTACAATTCCATGGCTTAAACGGCCCTGCAAAATGTATTATTACATTTGCCTCAATATCTTTTTCAGTCAAATTTTCGACATTCTCAGGCATGAAATTATACATTTCAGAAAGATATAAAATCTTATTTTTGAACACACAATTCAAAAAATCTTGATCCAACATAGCACAATGCGGATATTTTGTTGCAAACTTTTCCAATTCTGACAATACATCAAAATCTTCTCTAATTTTGCTCATATTTATTAAAAGAACACCAGAGTTAAAATATAATTCCGGTGATAACCCCATTTTTCTATAGTATGCATTATTTATATATACATCTCTCGTATACGGCATATCCTTGACTACACCTATATAATAATTAGATATATCAAATTTCCATAGCTTACTTATATCACCTGTAACTAGAACATCACAATCCAAATAAATCATTTTATCCACATTTAAACAATAATCAAACATGCAGAGCCTATATAACATTCCTCTACACATACTAATTTTGCCAGCTTGATTAAGTCTTCTATCTTTAGAAACATCATAGAATGAAATCTCATGCTCATTACTTATAACAAAATTACGAAATTCTTCAATATGAGCAGCGCTTAATGTCTCATCATGCAATATATGTAAATGCACCTTCGTATTAGTATGAGAAAAAATTTCATTACATACTGTCATGATATTCAAATAATACAAGCCATCTATGTCCATAATCCCAAATGCTACATCTATTTTTGACGATTTCATAAAATCCTCCCGTATGAAATATTCCCATCAATACCTAAAATATTGTCTTATATGGCAGATATGTATCGCCTGCAATAGTAAAACCATATGTATACAAAACAAACATTACAACAATACCTATCAACTTCAAAAAGAATCTACTTCTAACAGAAAACGCTTGAAAAAAATACCCAATCAAAAATAGTGAATACATATAAAATGATGTTGCAAGACGGATTCCCATAGTTGGATCTAAAAGCACAAAACTATAATTTAGCACTAAGCCAAATAAATATAATTTAAGATACATATTATAGTATTTATACTGACTTAAATAAGGCTTAACTATTACAAATAATATTCCTGTGAACGTATACAATACAACCTGCGATAGTCCGTCTTGGTGGTCATTAACCGAAGACAATAAATATGCTTCATATGCTGGAAAAAAATATATTAGTAATGTTTTTAGAGCAAAAAAAGAAGCCATCAAACAGAAAAATAAAATTACCAGGTACTTAAATTTAAATTTTTCACTTGTAACAAAATAAGCAAATATAACTGCTAAGCTACTGATATGAAACAAACCAGCCATACAAACACACAGAAAATATTTCATTAACTGTCGATCAATTAAATATCTGGTACCAAACAACAAAATACCAACAGCGGCAAACTGCCTTGAAAAAGATAAAGAGTATATAAAACCAAAAGGAAATGATAAAAATAATAAAATTCCCCACCCCACCGCATAATTTGTTTCGCTGTATGCACTCAATGAATAAAAAAGCAATGGTATAGACACAATTGCAATCAACACAAAAAAAACATGGGGCTCACCGACTTGACTAGCAAAATCCATAAACAAATACGATAGGTACTCCATCTTCAGCAAAAACATAGTATGCCATTCTTGAGTTATTATAGAAACATAGTTGCTATAATCGTATCCGATTTCATATCTTACGGAATAAAATATTATAAACACTGTCATTAAAAATAAATCGCAAACAGATTTACCGAATACATAATAGTCTGCTTTAGTACTTTGCATAAAAATAATACAAAGTACTAAACTAAACAACAGAATATACGCTAGCATACACTTACCTCTTTATACACTTTATGAATTCCCAGTAACATATTATGCACACTAAAAAATTTTAGGTATTGCGATCTGGACATATTCCCTAGTTTTGAACATATATTATCATCACCGAGTCTGCAATAAATCTTTTTAAACTCGACATCATGTTTCAAGAGATATCCATTCACACTATCTATGACTGCTTCCTTAACACCACCAACATTAGATGCAATAACTGGCAATCCAGCCCTCATCGCTTCTATAATACTTATTGGAAATCCTTCCCAGTTACTGAGAAGCAGGAATACATCAAATTTTGGCAACAGTTCTGCCACATCCGTCCTAGCACCTAAAAAGACAACACTGTCACCTAGCTGCAACTCATCAGCCACCATCTTGGCTTTGTTAAAATCAGGACCATCACCCACAAAGGTCACTTTAATATTTTTGCCAGCATCCAAAAGCTCCCTGACAATCTGCAATACCTCTATATTTCTCTTTTGCTTGGTAAAACGTGCTACCACAATGCAGTTTAAAAAATCGTGCGTTTCAGCCTTATCCCAATCTCGAACCAAATTAGGTGCCACATCAGGAATGCAGTTATGAATTGCTGTCATCTTATCTGCATGAGCAGGCAGATATTTTCTGCCTAAATCAAGGTCATACTCTGATACACAGATAATCTTATCTGTAATATATCCCACTAAATTTTCGATATTGCGATAAAGAAAACGCTTTCCCGGCTGCACACCATCAGTAAACGCCCAGCCATGGGCAGTAAAGACATTTGGTATATGGCACAACCTGGCAGCAATCCTGCCCACTATTCCTGCCTTGCTGGAATGGCAGTGCACCAAAGACGGCCTTTCCTGCAACAAAATATTGCGTATCTCATAAATAGCCCTCAAATCCTTCATGGGAGATATTTCTCTAACCATATTTTCTATAACATAAGTTCTTATCCCCAGTTCATCTGCTTTCTCTGTCAGCCAGCCTCTTTTGCCAACAAGCAAAACTGCCTCATGTCCATACTGCTTCATGCCTGCCATAATTTCATACACATGGCTCTGGGCACCACCCAAATCAGGCAATGTTATCACATAGCAAACTTTTTTATTTCCGGCTTTCTCACTGTTCATAAGACCTTTATACCTCATACTTGGACACATCAATATTTTTCTGCACTATCCCGGTTCCCTCAGTAGCACTCTTGGTAAACAGCACCCTGACGGTCTGGATAATAATCCGCAAATCTTCCAGAATACTGCACTTCTGAATGTACATCAGGTCATACACCAGCTTGTCAAAGGGAGTGGTGTTGTACTTGCCATAAACCTGCGCGAGGCCTGTAATGCCCGGCTTTACGTTATGCCTGTAGGCATACTCCGGCATTTCCTGCACAAACTTCTCCACGAAGAACGGTCTTTCAGGCCTCGGCCCCACGATGCTCATATCACCGTTCAGCACATTCCATATCTGGGGCAGTTCGTCAAGGCGCACTGCCCGGAGGAATCTTCCCAGCCTGGTGATGCGCGGGTCATTTTCTTGTGCCAGCATAGGGCCGCTGTACTTTTCCGCATCCACACGCATAGTACGAAATTTATAAATCCTGAATTCTTTTCCCTTCCTGCCAGTCCTGACCTGACTGTAAAGGATAGGCCCCGGGTCACCAATCTTGATGGCAACGGCAGTAGCCAGCATAAAGGGCAGTGCACACACAAAGCCGATAAAAGATACTGCTATATCCATGGCACGCTTCATGGTACGCACTTCCAGGGAAGGGCACAGCCCCTGCAGCCTGAACATAGGAATGTCATCTATCTTGTCCAGTTCGGCACCTATGCAAAAGAGTTCCACCGACTCAGGTATCAGCAGCACATCCTTGCCGTGCCGATGGCAATAATTGATAATATCCGCCTTGCTGCCATGCTCCATACCTGCACATATCACCACGATATCGACTTCGCCAGCAGCCTTCTGCCACCGGCCATCACCTGTATCGGTGCACACATATTTCAGCTTCATGTTCAGCTGGGGCTGAGTCTTGAGCCTGTTGTACACATGGTTGCATTCATCCTCGGAGCCTATCAGCAGGATACTTCGTTTATTAAGCATGCTTCGTCCCATGCGCCAGGAAATATACCGCCAGCCTGTCAGAAACACACACTGAAGCACCAATGAAACCAGCAGCAGCCAGCATGAATATTCATAATCACCTGCCAGATAGCTAATGAATATCACCAGTATCATGGTGCAGATATGTGCAACCACTGTACTGAGCATGACCTCTGCAAACCGCTTGTACAGGATTGTATACAGACCATTGACATTCATCATCAGGCCGGTGACACACATAACCATAGGCAGCAAGTCTTTATGCAGAAAAAGCGTTTCAGCTGATATGCTGCGATTTAAGACCAGTGCCGCCGCCAAAATATACGCAATGCTAATAAGTACAATATCCCCTGCCAGCATGACCAGCTTGCGGGATGACCTGAAATCACTTATATGCATTGAATCTCTCCTTCTTCATTCTCATCCCAATATCACGAAAGCAATAAAAGTAATATTTACAACCAAAGACGATTTTATTACGCTTCCCTCTTGTACAGCACAAGGCTATAGCCAAGGGAAATCATGCAGCCAATCACAAAGCCGATAGCTGCAATCAGCTTTTTCCTCGGGCCGGATGGCTTTTCCTCATCTGGCAGGTTGGCAGGATCCACTACCTGAATATCCATGGATTCCATAGTCTGCTGAATTTTGGCCTGCTCTATCTGCTTGGTGAGATTGTTGTAAATCTCCTGCTTCAGGCCTGCTTCTCTGGCCAGCTTATTATACTCAAGAATATCATCTGCCATACCGGCCATATCCTCATCGGCCTTGTTCT
>SAMEA3663090__coassemble_163_pt1 | contig 28430 bp, 45 predicted proteins | sample SAMEA3663090__metabat2_low_PE_027 | metagenome-assembled genome bin SAMEA3663090 (sample SAMEA3663090) | pig gut metagenome | biome: pig gut; feature: pig-associated habitat; material: faeces | place: France | collected 2012 | reverse complement strand
TACTTTTTGGAGCGTTTCTTGGTCTTTTGCTTAACCGGCTTGACCTTGATTCGCTTCTTTTGTTTTTCGTCGTAATCTGTTTTCCACTTCCAAATTGTATAACCGATTATGACGATGTGTTCCAAATCCTCTAAATCCATTGGCTACCTCCTTTCCTTAACTCTGATTATATTATAACGCATCTTCTCGATTTTGTCAACCCTTTTTCAAATTTTAATATAAATAAAAAATGCGGATGTCTAGCTATCTAGATGTCCGCATTTTTTTGAGCCTTTAGAATACTTTCACCAATCCTGCCTGTACGGCAACTACTACAGCATAACTTCTGATAGAGTTCAATGTGTGAAAATATGTATTTTGAGATATTTCAAGACTCATGCATGTTCTCGTGTATGACTCACCCTGCCTGTATCTTTTCCTCGCAATAGTCTTTTGCTTTTTATCCAGCCCCGCATATATTTTCTTTATGGCCAGAAGCCACAGCTCAGGCTTCACCACTTCAGAACCATCTGATAGAACAACCTTTGACAGCGGAGTTATATTTCTCAACGCTGCACTCTCTGTTGGGCTGCTGATTATTGCAGAACCACCTGCTCTCGTGGAAGCTACATCCAATCTCGCTTCATCAACCGCCTGCTTTATTTCTTTTTCTCGGAACAGATGCCATTCTACCATCATTGCATACTTGTTTGTGTTTCTGCTCAATCAGCTCCCGCCCTTCTTATACTTTTTCAAACTCCCCACAGCACTGCTCTGCATCGGTATCATGCATATAATATTCAGAGCTTTCATTGATACACCGATATTTCAGAATCCCCCTGCGAAATACTTCATCCCAGTATGTGCAGTTTATGCAGCATTTATCATCATCACATTTTATAACATCATTCATGATTTCGCCACCTTAGAACGGTATATCTTCATCCATTGCAGGCCGACCACCGAATACATTCTGGGGCTGACCAAAAGCCGCATCTATATTGCTATTATCCGGTGGTGCCGGTGGTGCCGAATTGTCATTATTGCCACTGCTGCCACAGAACTCAAATTTTTCTACAATGACCTCCGTAACATATCTTTTGTTACCATTCTTGTCGTCATAGTTTCTTACCTGCATACGGCCCTCTACTAATACCTCGCGTCCCTTGTAGAGATAGCGGGCAAAGTTTTCTGCCTGCTGGCCCCAAACAACCAATGGGATAAAGTCCGCCCCCTGGTCTTTTCCCCAACGATTTACCGCTATATTTACCTGTGCTACAGACTTGCCAGAGGCAGTAGTCCTCAAATCTACATCTCTGGCCAATCTGCCACGCAATATTACCTTGTTCATTCTCAACCTCCGCATTTATTGCCATTTATCATACACTCCGCTGGTATCTGATACCCTAGCCGTATAGCCCACCTTACATACTTTGGGTAATACATAATATGCTCGTACATCTTGCTACCAGTCAGTATATACAGGACGGATATTATATCTAGCTGTTCCTCTGTGAAGTTTTTCTCTGCTTCTACCCTGCTGGTCGGTGTCGGATTCTCCGACAACTCTTCTGCCCGAATTGTTTTCATAGCAGCCTTTGTCAACTCACTACACTCTTCTGCTAATTGCTCCAGAAGTTCTCTCCTAGTCAGCTTGTTTTTGATGTACTGTCTGCATTCAGCCAACAACATCTCAGAACATATAATTTGAGTACCATCATACTCATATATGTCATTCCAGAATGTCTTTATTTTCATTCTCGCTCTCGCTCTCCTTAATGTCTGCCATAAATTTAGCCAGCTTCTTAGATAATCTTTTTGCGATATACAACATTTTGGACTCTTTCATTTTTCACCCTCCTCAGATTTACTCCAACCAAAATGCAAATTATAAGGGCTCCACCCACACCGCCCAGCAGCATGCCGACAGTGAAGGAAATGGCCATAGCAATATTAATCTCCATAATCATTTTCCTTTCTCTTGATGTGTCAAACTCTGACACATTTCCTTTACCATTCGTGTTCCCTGTCATATGCAGGATTAAGATAGCATTCATCACAGTTACATACTAAATCCCCATTTTCATCGTATGAGTAATCATCACCATACTCCCTACACTCATCACAGGAATCATAATCCTCCATTGCGAGCCCCTCCTATGCTTTCATCCACGCATTGCCGTCGTCAAATATGCCCTGGCCTTTTCTGATGCAATCAAATTCCTCGATGTGCTCCTTGCACAACTTTTCCAGATATTCCAGATATTCCATGTAGCTCTTTATGCCAGTATCATATTTTGCCCTTATGGTTTCTATGAACCGCCTGATACGCTTTATCCTAAAACCAAAATAATCGTGGAGCACCAGCATAGATGCAATCTCTGAATTTTGAAACTCCTGATACGTGCGCTGATACTTTTTATAGCCGTGCATAGCTTGGTATGCATTCTTACCCTCGATTTTCTTTAGATAATAGCCATCCGCGTCAAATGGATCCTGCTGATAGTCTGTATAACCAAATGAGCCCTCGTCCTCTTTGGGACTGCCTTTGACTGTCACTTCTATGATATCCCTTACCGTCCCTTCTCCAGTATCATCGATAGCATACCGGTAAACATCTTTCAGTTTTTCACGGAACTCACTTAACTGCTTGCCTGTGAACTTGAAGGCTTCTTTCAGGGTAATCATGTGGAACCACAAAGCATGAGCCCTTGCTATAGCCACTATCTGATTTAGATCTGTCTTTGAGATATAATTGCTGCGCTTTTCATCTTTCATAGCCATATGTATCTCCCTGGTCTTGAACGGCCTGCTTCTAGGGGTTTCCCCAGATGCCATTTTAGCCTTATCTAACTGTCTTACCTTGTTAATCAATATTTTTTTCTTGAAACTTCCCATTTTCTGCACCTCTATTTCTTCCACCAGTCGTTTCGCCATTTGAGCCATTTGTTAATAGCGTTGATTCGTGCTGTAGTCCAATGTTCTTTGCCTGACTGGCGGATTTTCTCTTGTATAACGCTGTCTACACCAGAGCGCCATGTTTGATATTTTTCACATTTGCCGTGGCACCCCACATGTCTTGTACTGCATTTTTTGCAGGGGCAGGGTTTTCTGTCCATTGACAATACCCCTAGCCCTGCATCCTGTCTGTACTCAATCACCAGCTTCACCATCCTCCATACTTAGACTCTAAGCTCCCATTTCTGTAATAGCTTGGAGCTGCAGCTTTTTGATGGATACGCAGTATTTCGCCCCGCTTTTCTGTCATGCCTTTTGGAATAGCGCCCTTATCACAGTCAGGTAAAGGGCATTGGAAGCAGTCATAAAAATCCTGACAGTGCCATATGCCATCTTTGTCATACATGTAATCATCTCCTAGCTTCTATACCGCCCGGAATATAGCTTGCGCTAAAATCATGCTTCTTCAAATAGTCTTTGCAATTCGTCGTCTAATCGTCTAGCTCTAAACAGGTAAGTAGCACTCTGGGGGGGTGAATCTGTCAGTGTGCAATGATCATAGGCATAGAGAGGGCAATAGTCACATTTTGATTCACTGCCTGGATGGTTTCTGATTTTGGCACAGGCAAAGGCTATATCTGCCACAGCCACCCGCATTATATCCTTGTACCATTCCAAATCACGCTCTTGTTTTGGTTGTTCCTGCGTGTCAGGCTCTGACACATTAGCTATTGCTGAATGTTCTTCTTTCTCTCCGCCCGGCAGGTTTTTTTCTTGCCCGTCTGGCACTTCTTTTGATTCCTCGTGTTCACCCTCCACACTCTCTGCTTTGTGACATCTCTGGACCATTCCGCATGTATTTTGGCATACATTGCAACATCCGCTGCACATAGTTGATAGCTTGCAATTTTGGCATGGACTCAAATTTGCAGCACCATATTTCCCAGCCAGTTCCCGCAATTTAGTTAATTCTTCAGCTGGCAAAGCTACATATCCGCTTCTTAGAGTCCATTTTTGCTGTTTTTCCTGCGTGTCAGACTCTGACACATCATCTTGTGTATTATCCGGTATATTAGGCGCTTTATCTGGTATATCAGGGGCTTTATCCAGTACTTTAGCTTCTAACTGCTGGCGGTATTGTCTTACCACATCAGCTGTAACCTTTTCTCCCGTTCTGATTCTATCCAGCCAATTCATTTGATCAGCTGTAGTCAGCTTGGACAGCTCTACTGCTACAGCTTTTGATAGCTCCCCTTTCAGGAAATCCTGTTTTAGATAAAAAATCAGATTCTGCTCAATGGTCATGTACTCGCCAACAGCACCAGCTGACATATTCAGCTTCTTGGCCACCATATCTCTTACCCGCCCAGGCAGATTCTCCTTTTTCTTTTGCTCGGTCAGCAGGCTGTACATTTTCAGCGTCTGCTTCATGATTTCCCCCTGAGATAACTCACGATTGACAGCGTTAGCAGATATAAGCTTGATGTGAGCTGATGTATCGTCTTTATCTGGATCCAAGATTACCGGTATCATCTTCCACTGCTCCGGATCTTCCTTAGCCAGCAGGCGGATAGCTGCTACCCGCCTATGGCCACTGATAATCATGTATTTACCGTCCGGCATATAACGCACCAGAGGGAACTGCAGCAAGCCGTTCAGCTTTATATCATCAGCTAGAGCTTCAACACCGGATACATTGTATATTTTCTCGTTAAACTCATCCGGCTCTATCTGATTCAGCCACACCCACCTTTGCTCCATGCGGGGCTTGCTATCTCCTGCTGAATCTATGTTAAATTTTGGCATTGTCCACATCTCCTATCATACTGCCAGCATGACTACCATAAGCCATGCAAATCCTGTCCACGCCATGCACTGTAATACCTTTTTGACGGTTATATCCTCTGGGGCCAGTCCAAGACTATCAAGGAACTCCACATAAGCCATATACAGATTGCTTGGCTTTTTGTTTCGTCTGATTACTTTTACATAAGGCATAAGCACAATATTCCTGCGCTTGCCCTCTACGTATCTACTATCACGGAAATTTTCTTTGATTGCTTCTCTCGCCATCGTGGCACCCTCCTTTTAGTTGCTCTCAACGAATTTCAGGTACTCGGCTGCCAAATCTCTATAATTCTTGGCTGCCATGCTCCGAACGCTTTTTACAGTGATTATCTCGGAGCTAAAACTTGCGTCATTAACGCGTGGCGAATATTTGATTTTTGTTCTTAACAGCTTGTATCTCTGCTGACCTGTACTGTCATGCCCGCTTTCCAGCCATTCCGCCCCTTCTCTTTCCAGAGTATTGTTATTATGCTGCATGGTGATCAGGCACCCCACAAAGTTTATATTAGGATTCCAATATTGCATTATGGCTTTAACCCGCTTCTGAATGAAGCTGATACCGTAAAAGCTGTACTTGTCTATCTTCACCGGTACAATGTAATCATTCGAGGCTATGATAGCGTTATCAAAACTAAAATCAAGATTAGGCCCGTTATCAATAATCGCAAAATCGTATTCATCTCTTACCTCCAATAGCGCTTCCCTTAATCTTATCTCTCTTGGCATCTTCCCAGATTCAACCATCAGCTCACGATTGGCAGCCGCCAGATTCATATTCGATGGCAAAACATCTATATTGGGATTGCTGGTATTACAGATGCACTCTCTAATATTTTTCTCCATGCACAAGATTTCTGCTGTTCCTGATGCATCTATATCGAATACGCAGAAAAACTGGCTGGCATTGCCCTGCTGGTCGTTATCCACCACCAACACTTTTTTGCCAAACTCCGTAGCTAAGATTCCTGCCAGATTCACAGCGGTGGTGGTTTTACCCACCCCGCCTTTCAGATTGCATACGCTCAATGTTCTCATTGTTTTTCTCCTTTTGCTTTTCTAAATGCATACATTGCTTCTTTTGCTTCTTTGGGATTCTTGTAGTCAAGAAATAATACCGCGGGGCCTGTGCATTTTACCTCATAAGGTTTTAAATCCTCCTGGGTAACATACTGACGGCCGTAGATGTTTTTCATGTCTCTGAATACCGCCCAGGGAACAAAATAGTATTTGTCTTGAATCCCGCAGCAGACTCCAGCGAATGCAGCCATCTTCCAATACCTTTCCAGCGCTTGCCACTGTCTGCCTGTAAGGGCTCTAGTCTCTAATCTATCCTTGCTGGTGTATTTAGCTTCAAAGACGATGCACCGCCCCTTGCTAACGGCTCCCATGAAATCAGGATCCGCATGGCGCAGGAATTGTACATTGGCCCTGCCTGCTGCCAATTTCTTAATTACCCGGAAAGGCTCTGGGATTTTTGCCACGGAAGCCTTGTTACTCTCTTCATACATCATGCAGGCCGTTTCGATTTGATGTTCAAATGTCTTTCCCGAATCTGACGATTCTCGGCTTCTCCTGCTGTTCTCCTCCCTTGCCTTGGTGCACTCCTCGCGGAACTTCTCTGGGTTAAAGTCTTTATCCCAGGGCATTGTGTCAAATCTCATTCCGCCCTCTCCTTTGCTTCTTCTGCCTGCTCAGTAGCTTCCTCGAAATTAAGTGACTGCTGAGCACGACAGCCATCTATGTACTTGAAGCACTCCTGCTCCAGCTCATTCACCAGCTGGTCTAGCTTCTTTTCAGCGAAATACATTTCAGAATAGCTGCTGACAAAAATGGCAGGCAGATGTATTTTGACTATACACTTGCTCTCGGGGACATATCTCTCCCCTTTAACGTTTATAACAATTTCGTTTTCTTCGTGCTTGATAGCTACAGCATTGATTACCATGTTGTCTGCGATAGCTTTAGCTTCACCACGGAACCAGCACAGGCCTTGAATAACGTAGGTAAATCTGTGGTAGGCTTCCCCCAGAGCTGGATCAGCCAGCTCCGTAGCTTTCAGGGAACGATTCTCCCAGGCAAAGGCTCCTTTCTCTGCCCATTTGATTACCTTGGCCTTATCGCTGATAGAGCAATAAAGCAGCTTTCTGTTTTTACTCATTTCTTCACTCCTCTCTTTTTATCCACACTGGTGGATTGTTTTGTGGATATGTTCTTTTTTAGTCTCATGCGACAGAATATATACCAGTGTCCTGTCTGCTCATTGTAGGATTTCTCAATACTCTGGACAAAGTACCCTGCATTATCCTTTTCGATGGCAGCAACGAACAGCTCACTGTCCTCTGGAAGCTCCACGATGGTATTAAATCGCTTTCTGGAGATACTGCTTTTAGCTTCACTTATCCACGGACGGGTTAAGCCTCTGGATGGTATCCACCGCTTTTCCCATTTGCTTCTTTCCCCATCCTTGGTTTTGGGATTGTTCCCGCCTTTTGCCAGATAGTTGATAATGGCGGTCAGCCCCTCCTTTGGATCAGCTTTCAGGCGGTCAGCATTACAGAAACCATACTTCCATGTAGCTTCCACGGTATCTCTATCCAGCTCTCCATCCATGATGATGTGAAAATGGAATCTGCCTCTTTTGCTTATCTCAAAGACAATAATGTATTTGGCATTGCCAAGGCCCCGCCTCTTCCTCTTGCCATTGAGATTACGCAGGAAGCACTGTACTCTTTTCTTTGCCTCCTTCTCTGAATCTGGATAATTATTTTTATCAAAGGTCAGATGGAGAACTAAATCTCTCCCTCCTTTGAAATTTGCTTCTATGAGAGCTTCAAAATATCTTCTAGCTCTCTTCTCATTCATCTTCTTTTGTTTGGGCATAGACTCTTTATAAATCTTTCGCCCTCTCCTAAGGTGATCACCAGTAGGAGAATCAAAATCCAGATACATCACTTGCATAAACTCTGATTTTTTATTCATGCCGGATGCATGACGTCTGATTCTTCTAATGCTATTCACCTTATTCACCACCTAGATAATTTTTATTAAGGGACTTTTAGGTATATGCTGACTTGTTAATACCCTACTACAAGCCCCCAAAGCGGCTAACACCGCTTTTTTTCTTTTCGCAGGCTCCAGCAGAAGTGGAACACTCCTGCTGAAACTTGCTTCTATAGTATTAGGGAGTATGCTACGGAGCAGCTATCCAAGCTGCTTTCTTCTGTAATAACTGCATGCCCAGAGAAGCGGCACGAAATATTCGCAGTCAGGGCAGTGCTTCATTTTTATTCTCCTTCAGTTTCTTTTCCTCTATGGCAACGATACGGCATATATCATCGCCCTTGTGTACTTCGATGAAGCGGTTCAGCTCCGTTTTGGCAACTCTGGCATACTTGCCAAAATAGACTGGCTTCAAAAGCTTCAATATTATTAACTTCTTGAGAAATTTGTTGTCCGTGCCAAGCCTGGCACATACTTCATTGGGCTGCATCAGCCTGTCCCCGTCATCGGGAACAATGTAGACATTCTTTTTAGGAGTAGTTGCTTCTCTCTCCATGACTTTGCCCCTTTCTTTGGTAGTTTTCAGTTTGTTTTCCATCAGCACATCGGTTTACTGATTTCTGCAGCTTCTGCTGCATTGTTAATCGTTCCGGCAGTACCCCTGACGATGCGAAGTGTTTAGAGGAGGTACTTATCCTGCCACTCGGAACTGGCAGTGCAGTCTATACCGGAACGCTTAACAATAAGTAGAAGCGTTGCCCTGCCTGCTCAGCAGGGCTTTTCTTTTTCTGCTGCATATCGCAGCAGATTGCTGCTTTTTATTTATTTTTCTCTTCCTATTAAAAATGTGGTGTTCAATGCCTTGCAGATTTTATCTGCATTTCTTAAGCTCGGCTCGCTTTTGCCTTTGCTGTAATTAATTATCTGACCTAGCGAGATGCCAGTTTGTTTTGCCAAACTATAAAGGCTGACCTCGCCAATGTTTTTCTGTAAGAAATCACTAAATTGCATTTTCCGCTCCTCCGAATAGTGTAATATATTGCACTATTCTTTTATTTGTGATATATTCCTTTTTAAGAGGTGATATATATGAATGGAATTGATATTAAAAATGATTTTGATTCTATTTTTCTAGCTGAGGCTGGTGAGACCTTCGACCATGTACGCAACGATACAAAGCTTGGCAGCCTACGAGGTATTCGGGAAGCACGCTTTATACAATGCTCCTCTGATGAAGATATACAAGTAGGTTATATGCTTGTGTCTGCAGCATCTGGTGAATATTTCCACATAACTAAGATTTCATATGAAATCATCGATGACATCAAAACATCAATACAGGCTTATTTTTTACGTTGACGCTGTAATATATCATTTTCTATCATCTCAATGGCTTCATTCATGGCGGGTACAATCTTATTAGATGGTGTTAATATGTTTACATCTACCTGAATGTTGCCATTGGGAATTTTTTTAGAATACACAAAATGATAATGACTATAGCATTCGTTGAATTTGCATTTTTTCATATAAAATATCCTTTCCTAGCTCCGCCCGGCGGGGCTTTTATTTTCCCAGCACCAGCTCCACTCCTAATGCCTTGCAAATTTTATCTGCATTCCTTAAGCTCGGTTCGCTTTTGCCTTTGCTGTAATTAATTATCTGATTTATCGAGATGTCCGTTTGTTTCGCCAAGCTATAAAGGCTGACCTCGCCAATGTTTTTCTGTAAGAAATCACTAAATTGCATTTTCCGCTCCTCCGTGTAACAGGTTACATGCCCTGGGATAGACTGGATGGTATTATAGACGGCCCAACAGATATGTCTGAATGGAACTTTGTAGAGATATAGATAAGCCCCCGCAAAAGCCCTATTCCCATATTCACAGTAGATATATCCGCATCTTCCCGCGCCATATACTCTTGTAAGTATTCCCAGTAAAACTTTTGAATATCAAGGAGGAGTTCCTTTTCTTCCTTTTCAAATGATTTATCCATATATGCTCCTTTCTTAGCTCCGCCCAGCGGGGCTTTTTATGTGTCAGATGAAGGAGGGGGCAGTCTATACTGCAGGCACCTGCTGTGCCAGCAGGTGAATATCCTTGCCATGTAGCAACCTAGCGGGCTACAGACCTCAGAAGGTCCAGCCCCATTGCCTGAGTTGCTTCGTCAATCGAAGCGATACCACGGACTTCTTTGTAGTACCAAACTGCCGTGGCTGTCAGCAAATTAATTGCTTCCATCGGCTTCATGTCATCCGGCTTGAATAGATGGGCTTTTCGGGTTTCATCTATTTTTAATATGATTGTTTTCATGATGTTCTCCTTTCTGCCTTGCTGGCATCGTCTTTCATTTCTTTTCTTTTAATAACAAATATGTTATAATTTTCTTGGAGGTGATATTTTGCACCAAGTTGAGTTCTATGCTGACTCCCAAGGTAATGAGCCTGTTAAGGATTTCCTTGTGGAGCTTCAAGCAAAGAGAGATTCTGATAAGTCAGCCCGTATCCTGTCAGAGAAAATTCTGACATACATCCGTGTGTTGCAGGAATACGGCACAAGAGCCGGAATGCCATATATGCGCCATCTGGATGGTGATATATGGGAGCTTCGACCACAGCCGGAGCGGGTTCTGTTCTTCTCCCATCACAATGGGAAATTCATTCTGCTCCACCATTTCCGCAAGAAAACTCAGAAAACTCCCAAAAGAGAAATTGACTGTGCCAAGCGACGTGCCAAGGACTACAACGAAAGGAATGATTAACATGGGTACTAACTTTAATGATTTGTGGAATGACTCTTCATTCATCAGCGAGGAGCAACGCAATAAGATAGATTTTGAGGTTGCTCTGATTGGCAAGCTGATTGAAGCCAGGGAAAGCAAGGGCCTCTCACAGAAACAGTTGGCTGATATGTGCGGACTTAAGCAATCTGCCATTGCCAGACTGGAAAAAATGAATGTCACCCCTCAGCTCAATACCCTTATCAAAGTCTTAAAGCCTTTGGGCTATAGACTGGATATTGTTCCCTGTGATTAAGCTCCGCCCGGCGGGGCTTTTTGATTCTTTCTTTACATATTGCACAATATTTTGTACAATATACTCAGAAAGGATGTGTTATTATGCTAGCTGTAAATTATTCGACTCTCAGAAATAACCTCAAACAGTATTGCGACCTCACTACTGATGATATGGAAACTATAGTAGTAACCCGCAAGAACGAGAAAAACATTGTCATGCTCAGTCTTGAAGCCTACAACAACCTCATGGAGAATCTTTTTATCGTCAGCAACCGCCAGAACTACCAACATATATTGGAAGGTGTCCGTCAGCTTGAAGCCGGCTGTACTCATCAAGTAACTGATACTGAGCTGGAGGATATGCTGAATGAATAAAATGTTTTCTGATAATGCCTGGCAGGATTTTCTTCTCTGGATGCGGGAGGATCGCAAGACTGCCAAGAAGATTGCTTCCCTCCTGGCTGACATTGAACGCAATGGCAACGAGGGACTTGGCAAGCCTGAATCCTTAAAGGGCAACCTGTCCGGCTACTGGAGCCGTCGCATTTCCGAAAAAGACCGCTTAATATACCGTTTTGATGAAACTACTATCTATATAGCAGCCTGCAAAGGCCACTATGGCGATAAGTAGTCCCTGCCCCGCCCAGCGGGGCTTTTTTATGTGTCAGAGTCTGACACGCTTCTCTTGCTGGCACAGCGGATACCTGCAGCAGCATCGCCCCCAACATCTTTTCTCTGCTCTACAGTTCTACCAGATAGCGACGGCCTTTTTTGTGGCTGAATTTGCAATTGAGCCGTCTTTTGTAGCAGCTAGGTGAGCGATACCATTTTATTACATTCTCTGATGTCCCCAGCTTCTTTGCTATCTGACTGATTGTGCCATCGGCAAGGTTTTTGTCCCCTTCGTAGAGTGCATAGACTTTATCTTTGGCATACCTTTTGCTTTGATTTTGGACTGCTTTTTTCAGCATATCGCCAAACTCCTCACGCTCGGAGTCTGATATTGGATACCTTGGTTTAGTAGGGCTCCGTTTGGGATCGTGTTTGCGCATCTCTTCTGGTGTGCGAAAACGGTATTTATAGCTGGCTTTTCCAGCAATACCATGACTCTCATACGCTTTGGTGTAATGCGAGAACCAGCTGTTTAGATTATCTCCGTTGCGGAACCCGCCTATTTCCTTGGCTATCCATGTGAATGTCTTGCCAGCTTCCCGGTATGCCATGATTGTCTTGCACTTTTCTACAATGTCAGGGCGGATGTAATCCTCTGGTTTTTTACACATTTCTTTGCCCTCTTCTCTCATGTGCTTTCTCCTTTCTTCTTTGCTGGCACAGCGGATACCTGCAGCAGCATCGCCCCGAAAAAATTTACGAAAAACTAGCGATGCTTATCCCCTCCACTCAAGGGAGAGTGCTAGGAAAGAGGCCGGGGATAATGCTAGGATTAAGCCTCTTTCAAGGGTGCAGTCTGGACTGCAAGTATCCGCTGTGCCAGCATAATGGATTTTCAAAACTCGCCTTTGAAGCCAGTTGCTTCTTTGGCTTGCTCAAAGGCTTCCTTGTTTATTCTTTTGGCCTTCTGCAAGACCTTTTCTTCTTCATCGCTATCGCACAGGCGGGACAAAATATCGTAGGCCATATATTTGGCTCCCAAAAGCTCTCTGTGTTCTCTTGAATTGAGAATTGTATCTTTCATGAAACATTCATAGCAATGGGTGATTGCTTCTTTTACTCTCCTCAGTTTCTGCTCTTTCATTTTTGTGTCTCCTTTCTACCTTGCTAGCACAGCATTCTCTTGCTCTACAGTCTAAAGCCCCCGGCGATTTTGATTTTTGGTTTTGGGATTTTACATGCTCGGTATATAAAGGAGGGCCGGGAGCTGTAGACTGCAGAGCAGTCATTGGATTTACTTTTTGTTGTGCCATAAAGTTTTAAGCGTGGGCTGATAATTCAGCCTTGGCCTTGGCATAGCCATCGGCGAAGCCTAGGCTGACTTATGAGGCGGGATGGCTGCCATACCCATGTTGAAACATTTGGATGCCATGCGCTTCACAGCCCGCTCCCAAGGATTGCCCTGTCTTAGCTCTTCAATGAGCTGGTGGGCATCTCTTACGATTTCTTCCATTTCTCTGTCTTTGGTTTCCATGGTGTTTGCTCCTTTCTTTTTAGCAATGATTTCTTTTATGTGTTTATTATATAGCCATTATTGCTAATTGTCAAGATTCTTGTTGTTATTTTTAGCCATAATTGCTATAATGACATAAAAGGAGGTTTTTATCATGAATATAAACCATAGAATTAAGAGTTTGCGTAAACATCTGTCGATGAATCAAAATGAATTTGGTAGCAAAATTGGATTGAGTCAACGCGCTGTAAGCTGGATGGAAAAGGAAGGCAACACCGTTATTCCTCAGAATATTAAAATTATCTGCGATACCTTCAATGTCAGCGAGAATTGGCTTTTGAATGGTGAGGGTGAAATGTTCCGCCCGGCTGATGAACCCGACATTTTGGACAGACTGCAGCAGGAGCTGAAGCTGACCAGTCAGGAAATGGAGATTATCAGAACTTTTGTGGAACTTTCCCCGGAACAGCGCCGTATGGGTATTGAGTTTGTACAGAACTTTACCAGTAAGCTTTCTGATGTGGCCAGTGCTTTGCAGGAAAAAAAAAGCAAAAAAAATGATGTGTCAGAGTCTGACACATCGAAAAATGGTAATATTAATAATTTGGATAGCTGCCATCAGACTGCTTCTCCAGCTAGGGAAAACTCAGCCCCGCCAGCTGATAATTCCCGCCCAGAGAATCTGACAGACGAGAAATGGCAGCTAGTCCAAATGGCACGGCAGGAAAAAAGACAGGCATCACAAACCTCCTCCTCTACAAGCTCCGACATCGCATAAAACCGTAATGAAAGGAATGGTTATTTTATGAAGCAAGATGCTATGGAGACAGATCTGATTAAAATTCTAGAATATATAGGATTGCCAGTACATACCATTGACGACAATAGACATTACTGGTTTATAAGAACGCAATCCGGTAGTTATTTTGATGAATTTTTTCTTGATGGTTTTGTAGGCATTGGACATGAAGATGTTCCGTGTGTAGCTGAATCAGATAGAACCGATCAGCTTATAGACAAAATAAAGGATAATCATGCACAAGCTACTCGCATACTGAATCAGGTATATAAATTCTGCATGGAAATAAAAAAGGATGATATTGTAGTCATTCCATCAAAAGCATCTGCAAAGTTTGCGTTTGGCTATATAACAGATGATACTGTATATATAGAGAATATTTCCTCTGAGGATATTGACGAAGGGAAATGCCCTTTTACTCGTCGCAGAAAAGTGGAATGGATTACAGGTATTGAGAAAAATAGGGTAGATTCAAAGCTGTACACATTTTTCAGAAATCAACAGACACTATCTCAGGTGGATGAATACAGTGAATATATCGAACGAGCTATTCATTCTTTTTATATAAAGAGCAATATCGCCCATTTCACTTTGTCGATTGAAACTCCTTACAGTCCAAACGCCTTTGATATTCCTATATTTATGTGTGGAATTTTAGAAAAACTAAATTCTATTTCAAAAGAATTAAAGCGCCCCATCTCTTATGACTCTATCAAGTCGAGGACTAACGTACAGTCGCCAGGTCTTATCGAGTTGCTAGGAGAGCCTTATGCTATATGTTTATTAGCTGTTGTCATGATAACCATATTCGGTGGAAAGATAAAAACTAAGGATATTTCAGTTGAAACAACTGGTATATATGGCATACTGAAATTAATATTAGATCATCTGCATGGTACCGAGGAACTGAAAATTAAAGCCGAGGAGCTAAAAATTAAAAATCCTACTACTCAAAAAAGAGCAATAGGATTTTTAAGAACTGATAATCTAATTAATAATCAATCTTCTAGTCACCAGCAACCAAGATGTGATGGCAACACTGATAACCCATCTTCCACTGAACATAAATGATTGACTGCATATAGGGAATAACCACCACAGAACGGATACAACCATAGCGATAAGCGAACAAATAAGCATGAAAATAGCCACACTGGATATAAGTTTAAAAGCTCCACGTATCTTCATAGCTACCACTCCCCTTTAGCTAATTATAAATTATCTGGCTAGAAAATTCAATTGACTTTATCAATAAGGCAAATAGAAAGGTCGTGACAGATACAGAGGAAGGAAACTGTTGGAAAACCAGTTGTCATAGAATTGTTGACAGCTGACTCCTCTACAAGCTCCGACATCGCATAAGGTGATTTTTAGCAAAATACACTGAAAATAAAAAAGCCACCCTGCCAGGCGGCATGAAAGGAACTATCACATGGATAATTCACTTATTAGTAAATATTTGGAAACTGTAGAGCTGGCCAATCGTGCTCTCGGTCCTTCGAAGCTAAATAATCTATCACTATTATCTGCCCAGTTGCAATCTGTATCGCATAATGCAATACCTCAGTATTATTCTTTGATTCAATCTATGCCAATTAATATCGGTGAAATTTATAATCTGCTTAGGAGTGATATTACAATAATAGAGAATATGCGTCCATATATTGAATCGATACACATAGCCTCAATACCAGCTATGACATATCTGAAAAGCCATCACCATGATATATATTCGCAGATACATGATATAGCTTCCTTAGAACAATCAGATGTATATCCTATTCCATGTCACAAACATGAAAGAAAGGTCAACACTCGCAGAGCATACAAATTATTGAGAAATTCAAAGTATACTGTACAAAAAGCACATGCAAAATGGACTAATCTTTCAGAATCAAAATTCAGTATGATACTTTTAAGCCTTGATAAGATCATAGATACTCTTGATGAGCCAATGAGTACACAGCTAAGCATCCTCGTTTTGTTTCTTACGATTCTTTTTATCTATACGCATACATCCGATGATACCCCAGGCAAATAATGCCAGTTTTTCTAAGGTAGCGCATACATCAACTGACATTTCCAGCAAACTCCAAGCTGAATAAACAAATATCCCTGCCGTGATTATGAAATCAAAACTTTTTAAGTTTCTATACATAGCACTTCCTCGCTTTCTACAACGCTTTTTATTTCTTCTTAATGCTGGCGTATATAATTTCTCACCCAATATTTTTCTTATATTATAACATTGTAAGGTAGTTTTTTACATACTAGAAAGGAAGTATCACCATGAAAAATGTAATTAAAGAAAGCAAGCCACAGGTAGAGCCACACGTAATTACCAGTCAGAACTCTCCGGAGCTGGCTCAGCGCATCCGTCAGGCTTCTGCAGCTATCCTAAAGCGCAATTACAATTTATACAAGGAGCTGGAGAATAAATGAATGAAGTATCTGAAAATATTCAATTACTGCTGGACGATATTCTTTTATTCCACGAAGAATTAGAAAGAGTTTTTGCTATGGAAAAAGGTATTCACGACCAAGGCTTGCTGGAATCAGCTGTACACGCACCTTTTCAAACCTTTGGCGGTGAAGATTTATATCCAGAGCCAATAGATAAGTCGGCCAGGCTTTGCTTTGGCTTGGCTAAAGACCACCCTTTCCGAGATGGAAACAAACGGACCGCAGTACATGCTATGTTAGTTTATCTAGAAATCAATTCCATAAAACTGAATTACAACGACCAAGATTTAGAAAATGCTATTATCTCCGTTGCCGATGGTTCCATGAGCAGTGAACAGCTAGCTGATTGGATAAGGGCACATTTGCTATAACAAAAAATAAGCCGCCCAGGAGGACGGCTATGAGAAAGGAGTCAATATAACATCGATGAGCCTGTACGAACCAGTATCGATCAATTAAGTTCACTTATCATTATGCTGGCGTATATAATTTCTCAAAACATCCCAGGAAGCAAGTACTAGAATCAAGGTATATCCGGTTCTCAAAGGATCCTCGGATATTTTTATAATTCCAGCTGCACCTACAACTACTACAAAAATATTGAATATCAGGCTATACATTATCATCAACTCACTTCCTTCAATACTTTTCTTATATTATAACATTGTAAGGTAATTTTTTACATATTTTTGCATATTTTTACCCGGTAAGATACAATGTATCTAACAGAGCTGCCCAAGGTCGCTTTTGCGATATGGGGGCCAAGCCGGGATTCAGTCTCGGCTTTTTTATTTGCTCTAAATAATACGTACTTGATTGATACATATTACTATGTTATATTACAAACACCATGAAAAATCTGGCAAGGTTACAATACCTTTCCACAAGAAGCCCAAAGACCTGTCAACCAAAACCCTGAAATCTATATTTAAGCAAGCCGGGCTGTAAGTCCGGCAAATGCTATCTGAAAGGATGATTTATATGTTGAGTGTTTATCCTGCGCTTTTCTATCAGGAAGAAAATGGTATTTCTGTAGTTTTCCCAGACCTTAATCATCTGTCTACCTGTGGCGATGATATGCAGGAAGCTATGGAAATGGCTGTTGACTGCCTGGCTGGTTATTTATTCTCTGAGAAGCTGGATGGCAATGAGGTTCCCGCCCCTACTCCTATTGATAAGCTGGATATTTACTGTGAGGACGATACTGATGAGGAGCGAGCCGTTCCCCGCTTTGCTAATATGGTTTCTGTTGATGTGGAGGCTTATGCTGCCAAGCATTTCAATAAGGCCGTTAAGAAAACCCTCACTATTCCCCAGTGGCTTAATGATGTAGCAATGGCCAGAAAAGTAAATTTTTCTAAGGTATTGCAAAAAGCACTATGCCAGGAGCTAGGTGTTAGTGTTTCATAAGGATGTAATTTCTCAGAGGTATTTTCGTGTCTAAATATTATATCTGGGAGCATAACTTTGAGAAATTTTAAACTTATATCTCAGATGATCCCCTTAATAAAAGATAGTATTGGTATATCCGGCTCTACAAGCTCCGAAGAAAATAGGGCGTAAAGTAAAAAGTGGTTGTTTCACTTTTTGGAAACAACCACTCAAAATATTGAAAAGATGATTTTAAAGCCATTATATAAAAAGCCGTCCAGCAGGACAGCTTTGGAAAGGATATGCAGATATTGAGATTAGACATACTATGTATACGCGATATACTGCTATGTGTCGAATAACACACCGATTATAGATGTGCTGCTAAATTCATAGACCTTGAAGATGCAAAGAAAATATGGTCTAGCATTGGCGGTACCGCAAAAGTCCCAGAGTATAATCATGCTCTTTATAACAAGTATGGCATGGACAAAGTTTTATACCACATAAACTACTGCATAGATGCCGGGCTGGTACTTGCTGCAGAAACAGAAAGAAGCAGCTATATATTCACAATAGTTGACTTGACACCTTCAGGTCACGATATGGTTAATGATATGCGGGATTCTGCCATAGCTGAACGCATAAGCAGCTTGAAATCTGCATCACTGCCTGTCCTTCTCCATGTAGCCAAAGAATTAAGTAGCAGTGCAGTCAAGAGTTTTTTTGGGATTACCATAATAGCTGGCATGGCATTTTCTAAAGCCCGAAATACAGCCTTGGCCTCGTTGTAAGTGAGACTGTGCTGACGTATACAAGACAACATTTGCTCAAAGGCTGGTTTCATTTTGTTTTTGTCATTCGTGTCTGTTTTGTCAAAACGCGGATAACCATCTGTGATAATCATTAATACCGCCCCTTTTTCAAGATAGATTCAATTGAATTAATTATCTCCTATATGACCTTTATATTTTGCTCACAGCCTATTGCCTTGCCAGCATTTGAAACAAATTCTGCAAAAGCAATAAGTGCCGGGGCAAGCTCCCTGACATCCATCTCGCCATCCGTCAATGCAGGGCCTGCATAGGCAATTCTGGCTTTTTTTATACTGCACATTATCATCACCTTCTCTATAGGAATTATATATTAACAGTCCAATTTATTTGAAGTGAAAGGATAAATATCACTCCCTACGATTTATTGTAGTCTATATTCTCGGAAACCGCAATGGAATTTATTGCAATCCATCTTGCTGTTTGTCATGATTGCTTGAGTGCTTTTAATAGTTCCAGTGCTCAAGCGATAATGACAGGCCGCAAGCCTGAACAAAAATTCATTAAAACATCTTCCATCAGCACATCGGAAATGCCACAGAAAGGAAGATGCGAAATGAAGAAGGATAATTTGCCTATCAGAAAGAAAGGAGGCATCTGGTGCTACAGGATTAAGATTCCTGATGAATACGGTGTACCTAAATGGGTGGAAAGAAGCGGCGGCAAGACAAAGAGGGACTGCATTGCGGCATACTATGCAGCTCTCAATGCCATTGACGAGGGAAGCTTACTGGCCTCCAGGAATGTCACCGTAAAGAAGCTTTTTGAGGTGTGGTTTACCGAGTATGTGTATATCTACCTGAAGCCAAATACCCAGCGGGCCTACAGCAGTGCCGTGCGGACTCATATCCTGCCGGAGCTGGGGCATATCAGGGTGGCGGACATGACAGCCAGGATTGTCCAGCGGTTCATCAATACCCGCAAGGGACTGTCCCATGCCTCGCAAAACCATCTGGTATGTATACTAAAGGCAGCCTTCAGCTACGCTGTTGAGCCATGCTGCTTTCGGATGAACAACCCCGTAAAAAATATACGGCTGCCGAAGGATGCGGCACGCCGTACAGAAGATGTCCATATATTTACCGCTGAGGAGATGCAGCGTATCTTTGAGAAGTGGCCACAGGGCCACCATTACTACCTTGCTATCAATATCTGCTACCATACAGGCCTGCGCATCGGCGAGGCTCTGGGGCTCAGGTGGCAGGATGTTGACCTGGAAAACATGGAGCTGTCTGTGAATGGCACCATGCTGGAGAGCGGTGAGTGGCAATCATCGCCCAAGTCCAGGAGCAGTATACGAACCATCCCATTCGGGGAAAAGATTGGTGCCTTGCTGAAAGCAGAGCGCAGGCGTCAGTTTGCCGCCCAGCTGCAAGCTGACGGAAACTCCTATAACCCGGACGGCTTCGTCTGCGTGTACAGGTTCTCCGGTATGCCCATCAATCCGTCAGAGTTCCACTACTTCAACACATGGTGCCGAAATAATTTCGGCGGTGGCAGCACCCACTGCCTGCGGCATACACACGCCACCATGCTGCTGGAGAATGGTGTTTCACTGGAAGCTGTATCCAAGCGGCTCGGACATTCCTCAATAGGAATTACCTCCAGATACTACTCCCATGTCACCCAGAAAGGCAAGGACGATATGAGAGCAGCACTGGATGGAACATTCTAGTTTTATTATATGTTTTAATTCTCGGAAAAGCAACTAACTGCACACCGATACCGATTTTGGAACGATTTTGGAATTTGGGGGTTAAAACTGGCAAAAACCCTTATATAACGCGGATTTGAAGTCAGGTATAAATTATCGGATGTAATTTTAAGAGCTAAATCTACAACACAATATACAAAACACTCTAATTACAGTAGCATTGTACCATAATTAGAGTGTTTATTGTCAATTATTCGCAGTCCCCGCAACTATAAGCTGCGGGATTGCATATTATTTTAATACAGCTTTGCGCCGGCTGGGATGCGATCAGATACCATTAACAGATTCAGAGCTTCCTCGTCATCCTCCTGATGAACAGCACTTATGATCATACCACAGGAGTCAATGCCCATCATCTTTCTTGGAGGCAGGTTAACAATAGCAATCAAAGTCTTACCGACCAGCTCCTCTGGTTCATAATACTGATGAATACCGCTGAGGATAACTCTGTCATTGTCAGTACCATCATCCAAAGTAAACTTCAACAGCTTCTTGGACTTTGGTACAGCCTCACAGGCCTTAACCTTAACAGCACGGAAATCCGACTTAGAGAATGTCTCAAAGTCTACGCATTCCTCAAACAGAGGCTCAATCTGAACCTTGGAGAAATCAATCTTTTCCTCAACCTTTGCTGGTGCATTTGCATGCAGGTTCTTCTTACCCTCACCAGCCAATGGTTTCATGGTTGGGAACAGCAATACATCACGAATGGATGCACTGTCAGTCAAGAACATTACCAGACGGTCAATACCGATTCCAAGACCACCCGTTGGTGGCAAACCATATTCCAGAGCAGTAATGAAGTCACGATCCATTTCATGAGCTTCATCGTCACCAGCCTCACGCTGCTTCAACTGATCCAGGAAACGTCCCTCCTGATCAATTGGATCATTCAGCTCAGTAAAGCCGTTAGCCAGCTCACGTCCATAGATAAAGAACTCAAATCTATCTGTAATCATTGGGTTCTCAGGGTTGCGCTTAGCCAATGGGGAAATCTCTGTTGGATGACCAGTAATAAAGGTTGGCTGAATCAGAGTCTCCTCAACCTTTTCCTCAAAGGCTGCGTTGAGAATACCGCCAATACCGAAACGCTCCTCATAAGGTACACCAATTTCAGTAGCCATAGCTCTTGCTTCCTCAACAGTCTGACAGCTAAGGAAATCCTTGCCAGTTGCTTCCTTAACAGCATCATTCATGCTGATGCGCTTTACATTGGCTAAATCAATGTGAGTACCCTGATAATCAAATTCAGTTGTACCGAGAACCTTGTTGGCTGCATTCAATACAAGGCCTTCAGTAATATCCATCAGATCAGTATAATCCGCATAAGCCTGATAAAGCTCAATAGTTGTAAACTCTGGGTTGTGACGGACATCCATACCCTCATTACGGAATACGCGGCCCATTTCATAGACACGCTCCATGCCACCAACAATCAGACGCTTCAGATTCAGCTCTGTAGCGATACGCAGGTACATATCGAGATCCAGAGTATTGTGATGGGTAATAAATGGACGAGCCGCAGCACCGCCAGCAATAGTGCCCAATACAGGAGTCTCTACCTCAATATAATCCCTCTCATCTAGATACTCACGGATGGACTTCATAATATTGGTTCTAGCAACAAAGGTATTCATAACCTCTGGATTCATAATCAAATCAACATAACGCCGACGATAACGAATCTCTGTATCGGTCAAGCCGTGGAACTTCTCTGGCAATGGACGCAGAGACTTGGACAGCATATCAAAGTCGTCAACACGGACGGTAATCTCTCCACGACGAGTACGGAATACATGTCCCTTAACACCAATAATATCACCAATATCCAGTAGCTTAAACTGAGAATACTTTTCCTCACCCAAAACATCCAGCTTAAAATAAATCTGAATGCGACCGCTGCGATCCATCAATACGGAGAAGCTTGCCTTACCATGACCACGAATAGCCATCAGACGGCCAGCAATGGTAATTTCCTCGGAGCTTTCCTCCTCACCTTCCAGATGACCAAACTGCTCCAGTACATCCTTAGCATGATGAGAAACCTCAAAGCGATGGCCAAAAGGAGCCACCCCCTTAGCCTCAAAGGCAGCCAGCTTATCCCGGCGAACCTTCATCAATTCATTCATATCCTGCTCAACAGGTCTATTTTCCTTGTTTTCTGACACTTAAATCTATCTCCTATTAGTTCTTAATTTCCATTATCTGATACTGGATAACATTCTCGCCTACCACAACATCCACTACAGAGCCTACAGGCTGACCCATAATAGCCAAGCCTACCGGAGACTCATTGGAAATTTTGCCGTTATCAGGATCGGCCTCAGTAGCACCAACCAGCATGTAGGTATCAACCTCATCAAACTCAATATCCTTCAATACAACCTGCGCACCAAGGGATACAGTATTGCTATCTGCACTAGCCTCAATAATCTTGGAGTTGCGGATGCTTTCCTCCAGCTCTAAGATTTCGCCCTCCAGGAATGCCTGCTCATTCTTGGCATCATCATACTCGGAGTTCTCTGACAAATCGCCCAAAGCAATGGCTGCTTTCAGACGTGCAGCAACCTCCTGTCTTCTCTCGCCTTTCAAAAAATCCAGTTTTTCCTGCAGCTTTTTCAGACCATCAGCTGTCAATAATACACGTTTATCTGCCATATCGTCAAAACTCCTTTTCATATATTGTTATGGGCAAAGCCCATACTTTTCATAAGTCACACTGTACTATTATATTAATTTTTTAGTATATTGTCAATGTGTCAACCTTGGCTCAGCTGGCAAGCTAAAAAAATGGAGTCAATCTGCCATAGGGCAAACTGACTCCATGCCTATCATTTTATTAGAATTTTACTGGTGCAGCATCAGGCGCTACGCTCTTAACCTCGTTAATTTCCACGCAGTCAGGTACATACAATACCATAGTAGCTGTGATACGACGTACATCGCCATCCTGCACATAGCAAACGCCATTGAGGAAATCACAAATACGACGCTGCTCAGCCAATTCTACTCGCTCATAGTTTACGATTGCGGAGCGCTTGGACTTGAGTGCATCTGCAATCTCAGATACACTATCAAAGTTCTGAGGAGTGTAAATCTGAATCCGCATATCCTGCTCCTTGTTGTTGACAACCAGCTTCATGTTTTGACGATTCATAGCTGCCTTAGCAAATGGATTAGTATCAACACTGTTAACATTGATGCTCTCCCCACCTACAACCTGCTGGCTGTTAACGGACTGTGTCTGCTGGCCAGCAGATGCTACAGCATCCTCTGCCTTAGCATATCCATCATCAAAAATAACCTCTTCATCTACAGGTGCTAAAAAATTCTTAAGCTTTTCAAGTATCTCCACAATCTCCGCCTCCAAATAAGTCCCATATCCCTACGGCTTTCATCCAAAAATAATTTTTACGCTGTTCAAGGGTTACTTGTATTATCATATATTATTTCAGCATGCTACTATTGTACATGATAATTCAATAAATAGCAATAGAGATTAAAGACCTATTTTATATATTTTAATTATTTTCTTGCATTTTTGCTAGCACGGCCACGAGTGGTTCTGTCCAGGATAGCCTTGCGGAGACGAATGCTTTCAGGAGTAACCTCTACCAATTCGTCCTGATTGATGTACTCAATAGCCTGCTCCAAGCTGAGAATACGAGGAGGAACAAGACGAATTGCCTCATCAGATGCAGAAGTACGCATATTGGATACATGTTTAGCCTTACATGGATTAATATCAATATCCATCTCACGGGAGTTCTCACCCACAATCATGCCCTCATATACAGCCTGACCAGGAGAGATAAACATAGTACCACGGTCCTGCAAGGAAAAGATACCATAACCAGTGGTCTCACCCTGCTCAAAGGCTACAAGAGAACCACGAGCACGGCCTGGAATATCTCCCTTATAAGGTACATAACCAGCAAAGGTATGGTTCATAATACCATTACCCTTAGTATTAGTCAAAAGCTCAGAACGGAAACCAATCAAGCCACGAGCAGGAATCAGGAATTCCATGCGCATATAACCAGAAACCTCAGTCATATTGGACAGCTCTGCCTTGCGGGTACCCAGAGACATCATGACAGTACCCTGATACTCCTGTGGAACCTCTATAGTCAGATTCTCCATAGGCTCGCACTTCTGACCATTAATGGTCTTGTATACAACCTCTGGCTTACCAACCTGCAGCTCATAGCCTTCACGACGCATAGTCTCAATCAAAATGGACAGATGCAACTCACCACGGCCAGAAACCTTGAATACATCAGCACTATCAGTTTCCTCTACACGGAGAGATACATTGGTCTCAACTTCCTTGAAAAGACGATCGCGGAGATGACGGGAAGTAACAAACTGTCCCTCGCGACCAGCAAAAGGACTGGTATTTACACCAAAGGTCATGGACAGAGTCGGCTCATCAATATTAATAGTTGGCAACGCCTCTGGATTTTCTGCATCGGCAACAGTATAACCAATGCTAACATTGCCCAAACCAGTCAAGCAAACAATCTCACCCATGGAAGCCTCTGGAACCTCTACACGGCTTAGGCCCTGATAGGTATATACCTTGCCAATCTTGGCCTTGGTCTGGCTGTCACCATCTAACAGAACAACGTTCTGGTTAGGCTTCACTTTACCACGGATAATACGGCCTACAGCAACCTTGCCTACGTATTCATCAGCTTCCAGATTAGTAATCATCATCTGAAGAGGGCCATCTGCATCGCCCTGTGGACATGGAATCTCCTTGATAATAGTTTCCATCAATGGAGTCATATCATTATTATCATCATCCATGCTGTACTTGGCAATACCATCACGAGCAGTTGCATAGATACAAGGGAAATCCAGCTGATCGTCATCAGCATCCAAATCCATGAACAGTTCCAGAACCTCATCATAAACATCATCAACACGCTGATCAGGGCGATCAATCTTGTTAATAACAACGATAGGCTTCAGTCCCTGCTCCAAGGCCTTGCGCAGTACATACTTAGTCTGTGGCATTGGGCCCTCAAAGGCATCTACCAGCAGAACAACACCGTCTACCATGTTCAGTACACGCTCTACCTCGCCACCGAAATCAGCATGGCCCGGGGTATCTACGATATTGATTTTGATGCCATTATACATAATAGCAGTATTCTTGGAAAGAATTGTAATACCACGCTCACGCTCCAGGTCACCGGAATCCATTACGCGCTCGGCAACCTGCTCATTAGAACGGAAAATGTGGCTCTGCTGCAGCATGGCATCTACCAAAGTAGTTTTACCGTGGTCTACATGGGCAATAATCGCAATATTTCTCAAATTCTCGTTTGTACTCATTGGTTTTTCAATTCCTCCCATTAATGCAAACAAAAGGGGAGTCACCTACTCCCCATAAATAACACATTCTGTAATAACATAACAATTATATGCTAGTATTTCACCACTGTCAATTATTTTCATAAGAAAACACCAAATTTTGAGTACCTTATGAGTAGTTTTGACACTGTTTTCATCATATCATGATTTACTACAATAAAAATATGATGACATATACATAGTACAGCAACTGCTCTCTATGTATATGCCATCATGTAAAAATCACAAATTCAAAATCCTACATTATTAATTTATTTGCCAGTAATACCTGGTGTGGTCATGGACATAGGAGCCATAACCTCATCCAGCTTCTCCTGAGTCATAATTCCCTTTTCCATAATTATCTCTTTAATAGGACGGCCGGAATTATATGCTTCCTTAGCCAGCATAGCAGAGGTTTCATAGCCGATATGAGGCAGCAAAGCGGTAACAACGCCTACGCTGACATCAACCCAATGCTGACACTGCTCTCTATTGGCCTGCAAATCCTTCAACAGCTTATCAACAAAGCCATTTACTGCATTGGTCAGGAACTTCATGGAGTTAAAGAGATTGAAGGCAATAACCGGCTCCATAACATTCAGCTCGAACTGGCCATTTTCTACACCCAGGGAAACAGCCAAATCATTGCCAATAACCTGATAGCAGGTCTGGTTCAAAACCTCAGCAATAACAGGGTTTACCTTGCCTGGCATAATGGAAGAACCTGGCTGGCGCATAGGTAACTTCAATTCGTAGAAGCCATCTCTTGGTCCAGAAGCCATCAAGCGGAAGTCATTGGCCATCTTAATAAGTACCAAAGCGGTATTCTTCATGGCAGCAGATACATCAGCAAAGCCATCGGTGTTGTTGGTCATATCAATGAGATTCTCTGCTTCCTGCCACTGCTCCCCAGTTACCTTTTCTAATTCCTGGGCAATACAAGCCAGATAAGCAGGCTCGGCGTTAAGGCCAGTACCTACAGCCGTACCGCCCATATTGATGTACTGGAGATTGTCCAAAGCAGCTTCTATGCGACGCACCCCACGTCTAACAGCAGAAGCGTAAGATCCCATTTCCTGTCCCAGAGTAATAGGCACGGCATCCTGAAGATGTGTACGGCCCATTTTCAGGATATCCTTGTACTCCTCAGCTTTCTTATCCAGCTCTTCAGCCAGCGAAGTCAGGGCTGCAATCAGCTTTTTGCCCTTGGCTCTGAGGCAAACCTTAATGGAGGTTGGGAAAACATCATTGGTAGACTGAGCCATATTAGCATGGTTATTTGGTGAAACAATATCATAACGTCCTCTAGCCTCACCCAGAATCTCCAAAGCTCTGTTGCACAAAACCTCATTCATGTTCATATTGCACGAGGTACCAGCACCACCCTGAATTGGATCAACTGGGAACTGATCATGCATTTTACCCTGAATAACTTCATCAGCAGCCTGTACAAGAGCATTGCCTATTTTCTTGTCCATTCTGCCAGTAGACATATTGCCAAGGAAGGTAGCCTTCTTTACCTGTGCCATAGCCGTAATGAAATCATCGTCCAGCTTATGACCGGTAATGGCAAAATTCTCTATAGCCCTTAAGGTTTGTACACCATAGTAAACCTCATCTGGAACCTCTAACTCACCGAGAAAATCATGTTCCTTTCTCATATTGCTCGCCCCCCGTATTTTTTGTATTCTGTATACAATATTCCTATTGACTATAATATACCACAGAATACTCAAACAGACAAGTACTAAAAAGGCATAGTTTATATAAAAATTAATAATATTTATGGGACATATTTTTGTTAGTTTTTGCTGTTCTTACAACTTCTAAAAAGTATGTATAGTATATAAGGGATTTTTGTACTTTTCTTTTCTGTGGTACCTTCTTGATTTTCCTTGTCGTCGTTTTACATTGCAGACGGATTGCAGACAAAAAATAGACCGCCATTGCTGACGGTCACAGGATACCTATTCTTCTGTAGTAGTGCTGACTCCAAGCTGCCTAGCCACCTCTGCAATATTCTTAGCAGCTTCTGCTTCACTGCTTTCTGCCATACCCAATTTCCACTTCACATCATCCAAATCGGATGGTTTGATGTTTCCTTTGTTTAGTAAATCTCTCATAGCTTCCGCGGCATAACATCTTGCAGCCAAAGCCACTTGATAATTCTTTATAGCATTTTCAACCTTAGACTTTGCCTTACTGTCAAGAGAATCTGGTGCTTCCAGCTTGTTGCTAGCATTTAGTCTTTGTCTTTGAAAGTACTCCTGCATAATTTTCATGTTTTCATAGGCAAGGTATCTGTCCACCTGCCCTGTAGACAAGCCATTCATTGTAGGAACCCAGTTATTATTCCATGCCCTTTTCACATCTTTATCAATAGCATTGAACTCTTTGTAAAAATCCTCAAAAGCAGCTTTCGTTTCCTCAGGAGTTACTATTTTTTCTTTTTCCACCTTTTTAGTATCCGTCTGCTCCACCTTTGCACTCTTACTAGGAGTATCAATAGAAACGTTGGAAGAATTGAAGAAAAATCCTGCAAAAGATAATGCACAGAATATGCCAATAATCCTTTTTATATTAGCAACTTTGGTATACTTCTCAGGATTAGTCCCTATTTCTTTCTTAGCATTTACCTTTTTCCTCCAGTACACAATAAAGGCTATAAGTGTTAAGGACCAGGCCCAAAATAGTATTGTGTTAGCAACCTCACTCATAATATAATCCCCTTCTTTTCTCATCAATGCTTTCATATGAAGATATTATACTACAAATTAGATATGTATTCTACTATAAAAATCACCCCGAGTAAAGGATGTCATTTTGCACCACATTTTCTAAATTCATAATATTTACTATACTAAGCAATATAATCCACACACCACCTATTTTATAATCAGTTGATTAGGTCAGTTTACAAGGAACTACACGCAGACCGTGAAACGGGCTGCTGACAACA
>SAMEA3663090__coassemble_154_pt1 | contig 30628 bp, 26 predicted proteins | sample SAMEA3663090__metabat2_low_PE_027 | metagenome-assembled genome bin SAMEA3663090 (sample SAMEA3663090) | pig gut metagenome | biome: pig gut; feature: pig-associated habitat; material: faeces | place: France | collected 2012 | reverse complement strand
ATGCAGTGCTCATGGAACCAAGAATCCCCTGCCTTTAGGCATGGGGAGTGTCAATGTTGTACCATATAAATAATAATAGCAAAGTAAAGCTTAATGAGTGTATGAGTGGCGAGAGATTGTCTAGACATAAGCTGCAGAATATGTATCCTGAACTGCTGGAATATCTTGATAAAATCTTTTGTCCGGAGGGATTTCGGTCTGGTGCTCCTAATTTAGGTGTATTGTGTAATATATGCTACTATATTGATGAGAGGGCATTGGTGGTGAATCAAGATGGTCATGACAGTATGGTTGCTATACTTCACAAAATAGCAGATAATGATGGATTCCGCAAAATGCGTAATTCTGCTGCGCATAATATAGCGAATACCAATGAGGAACGCCTGGTGTCCATGTTGGGAATGCATTCTCAGGAATTGTTGCATTTGTTGGTAAAGCTGTCAGATTACATTTTGCCTGTTGATGTAAAAAAGGCCAGCAGCGTATATGATATACTTAATCAGGCAGTAGAGAAAAGAATCATGGTGTAATGTCTTGTGCTATATCTAAAGGAGATGCTACTATGGTGGATTGTCCTTATGGCGGGGTGTGTAGTGTTACCTGCGAGTATTATTCCATCTACGGCTGTACGCGGAATGATACTCAGGGGGACTGGCAGGATATTAACTGGCTGGATAGCGATGATGATGAGGGGTAAATTTTGTTCATTGGTAAAGATTTTCTCTTGACGGCATATTGGATTATATGGTATTATATTCAGGTATGTGGGCGGTCCTCTGATCAAGGCTATATTAGAATCCAACACTTGACACGAACGTCTGTAAAGAGGAGGAAACAAAATGAACATTATTCAGGAATTAGAGAAAGAACAGCTCAGAAACGATATCCCAGCTTTCCAGCAGGGTGATACTGTAAACTGCCTGGTAAAGGTAGTTGAGGGTAGCCGTGAGCGTATCCAGGCTTTCGAGGGTGTTGTAATTGCACGCTCCGGTTCTGGCGTTCGTGAGACTTTCACCGTTCGCAAGATTTCTTGCGGTATTGGTGTGGAGCGTACTTTCCCAGTACATTCCCCACGTCTGGAGAAGATTGAGGTTAAGCGTCGTGGTGTAGTTCGTCGTGCTAAGCTGTACTATCTCCGTAACCTCACTGGTAAGGCTGCTCGTATCCGCGAGAAGCGCTAATTCTGGTAATTGTAGAGGCTGCCTTCAGTGCAGCCTCTATTTTTCGTTAAGAGAGGTGCTTTTGTGAACAACTTAGGTGAAGAAATCAAGGATTGGATTGTATCCATTGTCATAGCCGTTGTTTTGGCCATGATTATTCGTAATTTTTTGGTAGAGCCTTATTTGGTGGATGGTCCATCCATGATGCCTACTTTGCAGAATCAGCAGAGATTGGTGGTCAATAGATTGATTTATCGTCTGCGGGAGCCGGAAAAGGGCGAGATTTTGATTTTCCAGTATCCCAAGGATCCTAGCAGGGACTTTATCAAGCGGGTTATTGCTGTGCCTGGTGATACTATCGAAATCAAGGACGGCAATGTATTTGTCAATGACGAGCTGCAGACTGAGGATTATATTCTGAGCAAATGCCGGGGAGATTATCCAAGGGTAAAGATTCCAGAGGGGCATATCTTTGTTATGGGTGATAACCGTAATAATTCTGAGGATAGCCGCTTCCCAGATGTAGGCTTTGTGCCTTTTGAGCTTATTAAGGGCAAGGCTATGGTGGTTTTCTGGCCTTTAGCTGATATGAAGGCATTGCCATAAATTGTCTTAGAGCAAAAAAATCAGGAGTGTATTTATCTCATGTAGAGATGGATACACTCCTGTTTTTGTGTCTGAAATTAAATATCCTTAAAGGCTGCTGCCAGGGACTGGAGGCCTTTTTCCAGTACAGCCCAAGGCTCTGCAATATTGATGCGCTGGAAGCCGCTGCCGTCTGGCCCGAAGATATGACCGCTGTCCAGCCAGAGGTTGGCCTTGTGGATAATAATATCATCCAGCTCCTTGTCGCTGAGGCCATAGGCTCTGAAATCCAGCCAGATAAGATAGGTGCCCTGGGGCTCTACCAGATGTACCTTGGGGAGATTGGTCTGGATAAATTCTTTGGCCTTTTGGAAATTGCTTTCCAGATAGGTTCTCAGCTCATTGAGCCATGCTTCTCCTTTTTCGTAGGCAGCCTGGCAGGCAAATAGCCCCAAGCAATTTGGCTGGCTATAGCCTACGGCAAATACCTGCTGACGGAATTTGCGGCGGAGGGTTTCGTTCTTAATAAAGATATTGGATACCTGCAGTCCTGCCAGATTGAAGGTTTTGCTAGGGGCGGTGCAGGTAATGGTGTTCTGGGCGATTTCCTCAGAGAGGGAGGCCAGAACGGTATGCTTGATGCCGGGGCGGGTAAATTCGTGATGAATTTCATCAGCCACAATTACTACCTTGTGTTTTAGGCAAATATCAGCCAGCTTTTGCAGTTCTGCACGGCTCCATACTCTGCCTACAGGGTTATGAGGGGAGCAGAGGATAAATAGCTTCACATTGTGAGCCTGAATCTTGGTTTCGAAATCCTCAAAGTCTATATGGTAGGCACCATTTTCATATATTAGAGGACTGTTTACCAGCTGGCGGTTGTTCTGACGGATAACCTCGCTAAAAGGATAATATACCGGCTGCTGGATAATAACGGCCTCCTCTGGCTCTGTAAAGGCTCTAACTGCGGCAGCCAGGGCAAATACCACCCCTGGAGTAATGGTTAGCTCATTGCCCTCCACATCCCAATTGTGATGGATTTTGAACCACTTTTTCAGGGTGTCTGTGTAGCCCTGGTCTGGATCTGTGTAGCCAAAGATGCCATGACCACTGCGGGAGATTAGCTCCTGAATAACTCCCTCTGGGGCCTGAAAATCCATATCTGCCACCCAGAAGGGCTGGATGCCCTGGGGATAGCCTCGTTCTACGGCAAAATCGTATTTCAGGCAATTGGTGTTGGTACGGTCAATAATCTTGTCAAAATTCATACTTGGCGCAGAGAATGCCAAAGGCGTCCTAGCTGCTTCGCTCCCTTCGTGTAAATATTTTCTTGCTTACAGTTTATCTGTTATTGGGCTGGTTGTCGACAGAATTTTTGGCTGCCTGAAAGGCTTGGCCTAAATCTTCCAGCAAATCCTCTATATCTTCAATACCTACAGACAATCTAAGGAGATGATCGTCCAGCCCGGTGCGCTCCAGCAGATATTTTGGCATAGCTTCGTGGGTTTGGTACAGAGGATAGGTAATCAGGGACTCAACGCCCCCCAGGCTTTCTGCAAAGGAAATTATCTTTACCTGAGCCAGAATAGTTTTGGCCATTTCTGGCTGGGCTACCTTGAAGGAAATCATGGCACCGCTGCCGGTGGACTGCTGGCGGTTCAGCTCATAGCCGGGATGGTCAGGCAGTCCCACATAGTATACATGGGTAACAATATCCTGCTGACAGAGCCACTGGGCAATGCGCTGGGCGTTTTCCTGCTGGCGCTCCATGCGAATGCCCAGGGTTTTGAGACTGCGCAGCATGAGCCAGGCATCTTGAGCAGAGAGATTGGCACCAGTAGATTTGACATACAGTTCAATATCTGCAATTAGCTGTGGATCATCCTTGACGGTCAGGAAGCCTGCCAGAATGTCGTTGTGACCGCAAAGGTATTTGGTACCGCTGTGTACCACAATATCTGCTCCTAGGGTTAATGGCTTCTGGAAATGGGGAGAAAGGAAGGTGTTGTCCACAATCAGGAGGGCGTTATGGCCGTGGGCTATCTGGGCGATGGCGGCAATATTGCTTACCAGCATCATAGGGTTGGATGGAGTCTCCACAAAGATAGCTCTGGTGTTAGGCCGCAGGGAGTTCTGTACCAGCTCCAAATCGGTGGTATCAATATATTCAAACTCTATATTGTATTTGGCAAAGAGCTGACCTAACCTCAGGGTGCCTCCGTAGAGATCCTCTGTAAGGAGAATGTGGTCCCCGGGGTTGAAAAGCTGAAAGACAGCGTTAATGGCGGACATACCACAGGAAAGGGCCCAGGTTCTCTTTCCCTGCTCTAGCTGGCTGATGGTTTCCTCCAGATTGTCTCTGGTAGGGTTGCCGCAGCGGCTGTAATCATAGCCGGTGCTTTGCTTGAAGCCGGGATGACGGAAGGTGGCGGACATATAGATAGGCTGGGTAATGGAGCCAGTATAATCTGAAGGCCTACAGCCGTGAACCTCTATAGTATAATCTTTCATTGGACATTCCTCCTGATGGTTGTTTTTGTGGAAAATAATAGTAACATATAAAACATATTTTGTTTGTATGCTTATTATAAAGTAGGGTAAAACATATGTCAATGGTATGGGGAGAGAAAAAACAAAGAAAATATATAAAAATAACTTGACATATCTGATAAGTATGTTATTATATAACCATGTTGAGAATACATACATCACAGATATGAATAATGGAGGTACAAACTATGAGCAAGATTTTAGATAGAAAACAGTTGGTATTGGATGCAATGGATAACAAGCCCGTAGAGAGGGTGCCAGCAGGCTTCTGGTTCCACTTCCTGGCTGATGAGATACACTCCAATGCTTTTGAACAGCCAGAGTTGACAGAGCAGGTACTGGCTGGAGAGATTAAGTATATTGAGGAAAGCCAGCCTGATTTTGTCAAGATTATGACTGATGGTTTCTTCCCTTATACCAGCGAAAGCTTTTTGGCAGCCAAGACCAGTGAGGATTTGAAGCATCTTCAGCCACTGCCAAAGGATGACAAGTGGTTTACCTATCAGGTGGCTTATGCTAAGAAGCTGACTGATAAATATGGAGATAAGATTGCTACTTTCTACAATCTGTTCTGCCCTGGTACCATTATCAAATTTATGCAGCCAAATCTGGATGATGGGGAGCCTTATCTGGCTAATTTGGTACGACAGGACAAGGAGGCTGTGAAGGCGGCCTTTGATGTTATCAGCGATGATTTGGCGGAGCTAGCTCGTCGGGTGATTACTGAGGCTCATGTAACCGGCGTATATTTCAGCTTGCAGAATCTGCTGGGAGAGGGTATTACCAGAGAAATCTACGAGGAGGTTTTTGCTCCAGCAGAGAAAAAGATTTTGGCAGTTGCCAACAGTGTCAGCGATTACAATATTCTTCATATCTGCGGTTATGCTGGTCATAGAAATGATTTGTCCTGGTATGAGGATTATGAGGTTAAGACCATTAACTGGGCTGCTGTAGTTGAGGATGTGGAGCTGGAGGATGGCAAAAAACTCTTTGGCGGCCGTGCTGTTCTGGGTGGCTTTGGCAATAGCACTGAGGATGTGCTTTACAATGGCACCAAGGCAGAAATCAAGGCAGAAACCAAGCGGCTTTTGGACAAGGCTGGCACCACCGGCGTGATTTTGGGGGCTGATTGCACTGTACCAAGAGATACTCCTCGTGAGCATTTCCAGTGGGTACGGGAGGCTTTGGAGGAATACAAGGCATAATAAAGGCTAAGGCTCAGGCTGTGGATAAAGCTGGGCAGGCAAAGTGATAATGGCAAATGAATGGAGGATTTCCTATGAATATCAAGAAAATCGGCAAGCTTTTGGTAACAGGTATTTTGGTAGGAGCACTGGCAGTAACTGCTGGCTGCGGCAGCAAGGACAAATCGGCTAATCAGGCTGGTGACGGCGGCAAAAAGGTTATAACCGTTGCTCACACCAACTATTATGTGCCTTATGATTTTGTTAATGAAAAGGGCGAGTCTGATGGCTTTGAGGTGGCTGTAATGAAAGAAGTGGCCAAGAAACTGCCTCAGTATGATTTCAAATTTGTGCCTACCTCTGATGATGATTTGCTGATTGGTGTTGAATCCGGCAAATATACTGTAGGCACCAAGGGTATCTGGATTACAGAGCCTCGGAAGAAAAAATATATTTTCCCGAAGAACAATATTGGTGCCAGTGTGATTGGCCTGATTGTCCGCAAGGAGAATACAGATAAGATTAAGGATTTGGCTTCCTTTGCTGATTTCAGTGGCAAGCTGGTGCCAATTGCTTCTCAGGATGCCCGTTACAGCGTAATTGATGATTTTAACAAGGAAAATCCTGACCATCAGATTAAGCTGGTGCCTTCTGAGGCTTTCCAGGTGGCAGATGCCTATAGCTGGGTGCTGGAGGGACGCTATGATGCCTATCTGGAGGTGGAGCTGAGCTACAAGAACAATATCCAGAAGGAGGATGCTCCTTATCACAAGTTTAATGATCAGCTGACCTATATCCGCTACAAGGGTATTCCTACTTATCCTATTATTAACAAGAATGAGCAGCAGTTTGCGGATGATTATGACAAGGCTATTGAGGAGCTGCGTCAGGAGGGCAAGATTGCAGAGCTGGAGCAGCAGTACTTTGGTGAGAGCCTGTCTGATTATCTGAAATAAGGACAGGCTGTGAAGATATGAAGGGAGACGGACTATATGGATACAAGAGCATTTGATGCTGGCGTGGTACTTAGCGCCTTGCCGCAGCTATTGGAGTTTTTGGATATAACCCTGCTGGTAGGTATTAGCTCCATTGTGCTGGGCAGTCTGCTGGGAGGAGCCTTGGCCTGGGCCAAGCTAAGCCAACACAAAATATTGAACTATCTGGCTCAGCTGTATATCTATATTATGCGCTGCACACCATCCATTGTAATGCTGTTTATTGTATTCTATGGTCTGCCTGCCTTGGTGGAGGCGGTTTTTGAGGAAAATATCCATGATATGGATAGAGCTGTCTTTGCCATTATTGCCTTTACCTTGCTCTTTAGTGCCTATGTATCGGAAATTTTTCGGGCTGCCTACAAGGCTGTGCCTCAGGGGCAGTATGAAGCGGCTATATCCATTGGTATTTCTCCCTGGGGTGCCTTTTGGCATATTATGCTGCCTCAGACAGCGGTACTGGCTTTGCCAAACTTTGGCAATTCCGTTATCAACCTGCTGAAGGAGGGGGCTTTGGCCTATACCATTGGTTTGATTGATATGATTGGCAAGGGCAATCTGATTATTGCTCAGAACTTTGGCGCTTATGGCATTGAAATTTATTTGGCCTGCATGATTATTTACTGGCTTATGTCCATAGGAATTGAAAAGGCCTTTGGCCTGTTGGAGCAGAGGTTGGATAAGGGACAACTGTTTTCCAGCAAGGCAGGCAAAAAGCAAGCAGTGTTTATTTTGAAGGAGGGTGAAGCAAGTGGAGCTGGACTTTGATTTTATGGAAAAGACCTTTGGTCTTTTGTGGACAGGGGTGCCGGTTACTATGGAGATTACCATTGTTTCTCTCCTGTTGGCTTCCCCCATAGCTTTCTATTTTGCCCTGAATAGTATCAAGGGCAATCCGGTGGTGTCACTGATTAGTCGGGGCTATGTGTCCTTTGTCCGTGGTACTCCTATTGTTTTGCAGATTCTTCTGCTTTATAGCCTGCTGCCTAGCCTTCTGAATGTGATTATTCAGGCTCTGGGCATTGAGTTCAATATTTTTGAGCAGGTGGATCCTATCTATTATGCCATTGTGGTTTTTACTCTAAATACGGTGGCTTTGCTGACAGAGGTATTCCGTTCAGCCTTGATGAGCGTGCCATCTGGTCAGTTGGAGGCTGGGGTGTCTATTGGCCTTAGCGAGTTTCAGACCTATGTGCGGGTGATTATTCCCCAGGCCTTGGTTACAGCCCTGCCTGGTATCTGCAACATTACGGTGAATCTTATCAAGGGCAGCTCTTTGGCTTTCCTGATGACGGTTAAGGATGTTATGGCGGTGGGTAAAATCGCGGCTTCCTTTGGCTATAACTATATTGAGGCTTATCTGGATGCTTTCCTGGTGTATCTGATTCTGTGCACCATTATTCAGCTAGCCTATGCTGGTGCAGAAAGGCGTTTTGGAGCGTATAGATAAAAAGCAGGATGTGCTATAATAGAGAGGATGTATGGATATGCTGTTGCAGGTTAAAAATGTGGAAAAGAGTTTTGCTGGTAATCAGGTGCTAAAGGATGTAAATCTGTCTGTTAATAAAGGTGATGTAGTAGTAATTTTAGGCCCTAGCGGCAGTGGCAAGACTACCTTTCTTCGTTGCTTGAATTTTTTGGAGCAGGCTGATGGTGGACAGATGGAATTTGGCAATATTCAGTTGGATTTTGCCAAGGCTGCCAAAAGTCAGATTAATGAGATTCGGAAGAAAACAGCCTTTGTCTTTCAGAATTACAATCTTTTTGCCAATAAGACCGCTTTGGAGAATGTTACACTGGGGCTTACGGCTGGCCGTGGGGTGAGCAAGGAGGAGGCTGAGGAAATCGGTCGTCAGGCCTTGAAGAAAGTGGGCTTGGCAGATAGAGAGGATTTCTATCCATCCCAGCTTTCTGGTGGTCAGCAGCAGCGGGTTGGTATTGCCAGAGCCTTGGCGGTAAAGCCGGATGTGATTCTCTTTGATGAGCCTACCTCGGCTCTGGATCCAGAGCTGGTGGGAGAGGTGCTGCAGGTAATGCAGGAGCTGGCTCAGGAGGGGGTAACTATGATTGTGGTTACCCATGAGATGAAGTTTGCTCAGGATGTGGCTACCCATGTGGTATTTATGGCTGATGGGGTTGTGGTGGAGGAAGGCACTCCCCATGATATTTTCCTGCGGCCTCAGGAGGAGCGGACCAGAAAATTCCTGCGGCGGGTTTTGCCAGCGGAGTACACAGAGCCGGCAGCAGCTATCTAAGATAGGGCATAAAAATAAGAGGCAGAGTGGATACTGTGCCTCTTATTGGCATATTTGAGGAAAGGAAGATGCAGTTATGGATTTGGGGTTAAAGGATAAAAATGTGGTTGTGACGGGAGGCAGTAAGGGAATTGGCTATGCTGCTGCTAAGATATTTTTGCAGGAGGGGGCCAAGGTAACAATTTGTGCCCGCCACAAGGAGGAGCTGGGCCGGGCGGTGCTGGAGCTTGGCAAGCTGGGAAAGATACAGGGCTGTGTGCTGGATGGCAGTACAGAGGCTGGTATGGAGAAGCTGGCTCAGGTAGCGGCCAAGCAGGGCAATGGCACTATAGATATCTGGGTAAATAATATTGGCACCAATAAGCAGCGGCAGGGAGAGTATTATACTGAGGCGGAGGTGGATTACCTGATTGGGGCTAACTACAAGTCTGCTCTTTTTGGTACTCAGGCCGCAGTGAAGTATATGAAGGAAAAGGGTGGCTCTATTGTGAATATTGCCTCCGTGGCGGCTCGCTGTGCTACGGCTATCCGCTCCAATATTTATGCTTCCATGAAGGCGGCGATTATTGCCCTGACTACTACCACTGCTTCGGAATATGCACCCTATGGTATTCGTATTAATGCGGTAATGCCGGGCTATACCCGCACTCCCCTTATGGATTCCGGTATGTTTCCTCCAGAGGTGCTGGAACCAATTTTGCGGAATAATATACTGGGCCGTATGGCAGAGCCAGAAGAAATCGCCAAGCCCATTGTATTCCTAGCCAGTGAAGCCGCCAGCTATATCACCGCTTCGGCTGTGGATGTAACCGGGGGACATATGAAGGTAATAAATGCCTATGAAACCTATGAAAGAATGAATTGACACTCCCTATGCCTAAAGGCAGGGGGATACGGTGTTTGGGGATAAAGCCCTACCAACAAGGCCAGTTGCTATTTGTTCAGCAGCTGGCCTCATTTTTTGATATTTGATTTTTCCAGAGCTTTGGCAGGATTTTTTTTGTTTGCGTAGAAATTAAGTAGTAGTGTACCAGATATTTGTCTGAGAATGTTGAAATATGGTCAGAATAAGCTTAATATTAGAGAAAGAGAAAGTATGGGACAAATGGCTGTGAAAGCCTTTGGCCAGCGCTTGGCTAAGGGAGATAAATTCGAGGCAAGTTGAATGCTGCTGATAGTATAGGTATATGGGTAGTATAAAGCGAATGGAGCGTTGAAGGGATATGGAAAAGCCTGTAGATTCTGAAAAAAATACGGAAAATGCCATTGGTATAGAGGGGGTTCCTTTAGAGTTAATCAGGAATGTGCCTGGGGGCTTTTATATATGTCAAAACTCCCGGGAAAAGGGGTTTCCCTTGGTGTATATGAGTCAGCGGTTTTTGGATATTCTGGGCTGGACTAAAAGGGAAATAGCGGAAAGATTTAGCAATAAATATATCAGGTTGATTTATCCAAAGGATTGGCGCAGAGGCATTCGCTATAAGTCAGATGGGGATGAGGCCTATCATCTGCAAGGAGATAATGTTTTTCGGATGCTGGGTAAGGATGGATACCACTGGGTATCTGGTACGGCTAAGGAAGTGGAAATGAATGGCCACAAGTATATTGTGGGGAATATTTTTGATATTAACAATGATGTACAGCGGGAGGAAAAGCTAAAAAGGGATTTGCAGGCCAGAGAGGCAGAGCTTCAGAAGGCTAATGCCAAGCTGGCTCAGGTGATGATGGATCAGGAGGCACAATTGGAAGAGGTGCGTGCTCTTAATGATGAATTGGAAGCCAAACAGCGGAAGATTGATGAGCAGGCCTATGAACAGGAAATGAGAGATGTGCGGGAGCTGACTCATGCTGCCCGCTGGACAGCTAAGTTTAATGACCAGCAGGAAATTGTAGAAACCTGGGCCTCAGATGAATTGCGGCATATTCTAGGCTATGGCGATGAGGATGAATTTTTCAATACTATGGAGTTTATAGACGAAAGTATTCATCCAGAGGATTTGCCTGCTGTGCGAAAGGCTTTTGCCACAGCCATAGCGGGAGAAAGGGATAGCCTCTTTGATTGCCAATATCGTGTTAAGCATAAAAATGGCACATATATCTGGGTGCGGGGAGCTGCCAAATTCCGTCGGGATATTACTGGGGCAGCTCGCTCCTGTATCGGTATTTTTGTAGATATTAATGATTACATGATGGCAGAAAAAAAGCATCAGCAGGAGCTGGAAACAGCTTGGCAGAAGGCAGAGCTGGCTAACAAGGCTAAAACGGAGTTTCTCCACGGCATGAGTCATGATATGCGGACACCTCTTAATGGCATTATGGGGTTGATTAAAATCAATGAAGCTCATCATCATGATGAAGAATTGGTGCAGAAGAACCGCAAAAAGATGGAGATTGCCGCTAAACATCTGCTTTCCCTGATTGATGATGTGCTGCAGACCAGCCGGCTGGAATCTGGCAAGCTAGAAATAGGTCATGAGTTGGTGGATATGGGCAATATTATCAATGAAGTGGCCAGCATTATCGAGGATAGGGCTAGGGAATTTGGTATAAAATTATCTCAGGAGGTGCCGGAGCTTACCTGTCCATATGTTTATAGCAGCCAGCTTTATCTGCGCCAGATTCTATTGAATATTTACGGCAATTGTATTAGATATAATCATTTGGGAGGAAGTATTTCTACCAGTATCAAAAGCTGGATTGAGGGCGGTAATAAGGTCGTTTATCAATGGGATATACGGGATACCGGCATAGGCATGAGTCAGGAGTTTATCCAGCATATTTTTGAACCTTTCTCCCAGGAAAAGAAGGGAGCTAGAACTATCTATCAGGGGACTGGTCTAGGTATGTCCATTGTGAAAAAGCTTTTGGAGCAAATGGGTGGAAATATTGCTGTTACCAGCCAGGAGGGCAAAGGCTCAAACTTTTTGATTACTCTGCCTTTGGAAATTGCTCCGACACCTCAGTTGGAGGTAGAAAAGGTTGAGGAATGCTATGATATTCAGGGGATAAGGATATTGCTGGCTGAGGACAATGCCTTGAATGCAGAAATAGCTAAGACCTTGCTGGAGGATGCGGGGGCTGTGCTTACAGTGGTGGCAGATGGTCGGCAGGCTGTGGAGTCCTTTGTGGCTGCTCCAGAGAGCTTTGATGTAATTATTCTGGATTTGATGATGCCTGTTATGGGTGGTCTAGCAGCAGCCAAGAAAATCCGCGGATTGGATTCTTCTATAGCCAAAGATATACCTATAGTGGCTATGACAGCCAATGCTTTCAAGGAGGATGTGCAACAATGTTTGGAGGCAGGGATGAATGCCCATGTGGCTAAGCCTTTGGATATGGCTAAGCTAAGGCAGGTATTGTGTCAACTGGTGCGGAGTGATGGAGATGCAGAATAGAGATGGTATTAGGATAAGGAGGATGGAGCTATGAGCAAGCTGGTCAGGGAAAAGCAGGATGCTGAACAGTTTATCAGGCAGATAGCTCCTGAATATTTAGGGGTATACGTGGTTGATAGGGAGACAGATGAATTTCGGGAAATATTGGCTCCGGAATATTTTCGTTTAAATGCGGAAGAAAATGGAGGATGTTTCTCTAAGGCTATGGAGGATTATATCGCTTCTATGGTTGCCTTACGCTACCATAATATGGTGGAGCAAGTGCTGGACTATGATAGGGTATACATTCAGCTTAAGGCTGGCATGGATGTGGAGGTTTACTATCGCAGGCTGGATGATGTTCCTATTAAGCTGCAGATAAAGCCATACTCTGACAAGAAGGAGGAGCAGAATCTCTCTCTATGGATTTTTATTAATGACGATACCGGTGGTGCGCAGATGAAGCGGTTCCAACGGGATAAGCTGATTATGGACAAGCTGTGTTATGATTTTACAGCGGTTTATTATATTGATTTAAATACGGGCAGCTTTACTGCCTTGAAGCTGGGGAAAAATACCAATGCAGAGAACTTGCAGATGGAAGAGGAGGTTGAGCTGGAAAACTTTGATTTGTATGCAAGGCAATATGGAGAGAAATATATTGCTCCTGAGGACAGACAGGAGTTTTTGGCATGGTTCAACTGTAAGAGTCTTAAGGAAAAATTGCTGGGGAGAGAGGTTATTACCTATCATTATCGGTCTTTGCCTAATCAATCTGGTAAGAAATTCTTTGATACCCAGGTAATGAAGGTTCATGTGGATGATGAGGAGTTCAAGGTATTTATGAGTTTCCGTCATGTGGATGATATTTTGGAGCCAGAGGTTTCCACTCAGGAAAAGCTGCAGAGAGCCTTGGCGGAGCTGGAACTGAATAACGAGATTATCTCCACTATTGGCAAAAGTTATGATGCAATTTTTCGCATAGATTTGCAGGCTGATTACTTCGAGGAAATATCTACTACAGATGGGATTCACAAGCTGACAGGCCGGGAGGGTTGTGCTTCTGAAAGACTGCATCTGTTGTGCCGCAGAATGGTATCAGAGCCATATCAGGAATTGACAGAGGAATTTTGCAATCTGAGGAAGCTGGGGGATAAGCTGGCTCATGAGGATACATTGATAACAGAGTATCAGCTGAAAAGCGGTAATTGGCAGAAGTTACGGTTTATCGTAAAGAAGCGTAATGTCAAGGGGCAGGTTACTAATGTGCTGTGCTGTCTGAGAAATATTAGTGAAACCAAGCGGTTGGAGGAAAATCTTCGCTACAAGGAGGCAGTGGCTAAAAGAGAATCGGAGGCAAAAAATAGATTCCTGTCCAATATGAGCCATGATATACGCACCCCGCTAAACGGGGTTATTGGCATGGTGGATTTGGCAAGCCGTTATCCAGATAATCTGGAGATACAGGATAAATGCCGTCAGCGGAGCAGGGAAGCCTTGAAGTATCTTTTGTCTTTGCTGAATGATGTGCTGGATATGAACAAGCTGGAAAATCAGGAGTATATGCCTCAGAATATAACCTTTGATATAGCGGAGTTTTTGGATGGAATCAATAAGGATGCGGAGGCCAAGGCTAGGGAAAATGGGGTTAATTTCGTCGTTGAATGGGGGAAGAATGTTATTCGCCATAGATTCCTGGAGGGAAATCCTGTATATGCCGGGCGGATTTTGGCTAATATAATTGATAATGCCATTAAATTTACTCCCTCTGGCCGTAGTGTCCATGTCTGGTTTAAGGAGGAAAGCGGTCATTGGAATAATGTGGTTTATGCCTTTTATTGCCGGGATTACGGCATAGGCATGAGTGAGGATTTTTTGTCTCAGGCCTTTGAGATGTTTACTCAGGAGGCAAAATCAGACCATACCAAATATGCAGGCAGCGGGCTTGGCCTGTCCATTGCTAAAAAGCTGGCGGATAAGCTGCGAGGTACTATTGAGCTTATCAGTAACAAGGGTGAGGGTACTGAGGCGGTTATCAGGATACCTTTCAAAATAGGCAATCAGGTCCAGTTGGATTATTATGGGGATTATCAAGAGATATCTCTGGCAGGGAAACGGATTTTGTCTGTGGATGATAATGAACTGAACAGGGATGTGGCCAAATTCCTGCTGGAGGATAATGGTATCAAGGTGGAGGAGGCTGAGAACGGTCAAGAGGCTGTGGATAAGTTCTGGGCCTCAAAGATAGGGTATTATGATGCTATCCTTATGGATATTATGATGCCGGGGCTTAATGGCTGGGAGGCAACGGAAAAAATAAGGGCCATGAAGCGCTGGGATGCGGAAAGGGTGTCCATTATTGCTCTGTCAGCCAATTCCTTTGCTGATGATATTGTCAGCAGTAAGTTGGCGGGGATGGATATGCATCTGTCTAAGCCTTTGGATGAAAAAAAGCTGTTAGAAACCATTAAGCAGTGCCTCAGTAAACATATGAATGACAAAAAGTTGTAAACCTGTAATGTACTTTTGTAAAAAAATGTGTAAATTGTGGGTTATTTATGATATAATGTGAAAACATCGGACTTTATTTGCATTTATGATGGGAGAGATATTAGCATGAAATTGGTTGTTACAACTGTTGGCAAGGATAGAGTTGGTATTATTGCTATGGTTAGCAATATTTTGGCAGAGAATGATATCAATATTCTTAGTGTAAATCAGAATATCATGGATGGTTTTTTCAATATGATTATGATGGCAGAGACTGTAGGCAAGGATGTTAATCTGCCAGAGCTGCAGAAGCTGCTGAGAGCCAAGGGCCAGGAGCAGGAGCTGGAAATCAAGGTACAGAATCAGGAAATTTTCAATATTATGCATAATATCTAATTTCCGAAAATAGCCGCAGATGGTATATTGCAGGGGCTGTTCTGGACAGGAATTGTCTGTTGCAATATATGGATTCATGATGGAGGACTTTTTGTGATTACAATAGATAATATTTTAGAAACCAATCGCATGATTACAGAGAACAAGCTGGATGTCCGTACTATTACTATGGGTATTTCTCTCCGTGATTGTGCTCACCCTAATATTGAAAATTTTTGTCGCAATGTCTATGACAAGATTACCAAATCTGCAGAGTTTTTGGTAAAAACTGGTGAGGATATTGAGGCTCAATACGGTATCCCCATCATTCACAAGCGTATTTCTGTTACGCCAATTGCTATTGCTGCTGAGGCCTGCAAGACTGATTCCTATGTACCAGTGGCAGAGACTCTGGACAAGGCTGCCAAGGAGGTTGGCGTAAACTTTATTGGTGGTTTTTCTGCATTGGTGGAGAAGGGCTTTACCAATGGGGATAAGATTCTGATTAATTCTATTCCACAGGCTTTGGCTACTACTGATGTGGTTTGCTCCTCTGTTAATCTGGGTTCTACCAAGGCTGGTATTAACATGGACTGCGTGCGTCAGATGGGTGAAATCATTAAGAGAACTGCAGAGCTGACTCGTGATCAGGATGCTCTGGGCTGTGCCAAGCTGGTAGTATTTGCTAATGCTCCTGGGGATAATCCTTTTATGGCTGGTGCTTTCCACGGTGTTAGCGAGGCAGAAAAGGTGGTTAGCGTAGGCGTTAGCGGTCCTGGTGTGGTAAAGCACGCTCTGGAGGATTTGAAGGGTGCTGACTTTACAGAGGTGGCTGAAACCATTAAGAAAACTGCTTTCAAGATTACCCGTGTAGGTCAGCTGGTGGCTAGAGAGGCTTCCCGTCGTCTGGGCGTACCTTTTGGCATTATTGATTTGTCCCTGGCTCCTACTCCTGCTGTTGGTGACTCTGTTGCCAATGTTCTGGAGGAAATGGGCTTGGAGCGCTGTGGTGCACCAGGTACTACTGCTGCTTTGGCTCTCTTGAATGATGCTGTTAAGAAGGGCGGTTTGATGGCTTCTTCCCACGTAGGTGGTTTGAGTGGTGCCTTTATTCCTGTCAGCGAGGATCAGGGTATGATTGAAGCTATTGAGTGCGGTTCTCTTTCCATTGAAAAGCTGGAAGCTATGACCTGCGTCTGCTCCGTAGGCCTGGATATGATTGCTGTGGAGGGAGATACTACTGCAGCTACTATTTCCGGTATTATTGCTGATGAGGCTGCTATTGGTATGATTAACAACAAGACCACTGCTGTCCGCGTTATCCCTGTACCTGGCAAAAAGGTGGGAGATAGTGTTGAGTTTGGTGGCTTGCTTGGTCGCTGCCCAATTGTCAAGGTTCGCAACAATTGGAGCTCCGAGGCATTTATTGCCAGAGGCGGTAGAATCCCTGCTCCAATCCGTAGCTTGACCAACTGATGAAAGTAGGTTTTGTGGTCTTGGTCTGAGTAGGCAGGAGATGTCCTCAGACTGAAAAATTATCTAGTATATGGGCCGGGGAAGTAGAAAATTGCTTCCCCGGTTTTGGGTATATGGCTTATGCGTGTAACAAATAAAATCAAAGCAGAGCAAATAGCTATTCTGGGGCAGGTGTATAAGGATACCAAGCCAGCCCTGAGATTTGGCAATCCCTTTGAGTTGCTGGTGGCAGTAATTCTTTCTGCTCAATGTACAGATGTAAGGGTGAATATTACCACAGAGAGATTGTTTGCCAAGGCACCTACGCCTCAGGCTATTATTGATATGGGGCTGGAGGCTTTGGAGGCAGAAATCAAGGATTGTGGTCTTTTTCGCAATAAGGCTAAGAATATTATGGCTACCTGTAGGATTCTGGTTAGTGAGTACCAGGGGCAGGTGCCAGAGGATTTTGAGGCTTTGCTGAAACTGCCGGGGGTTGGCCGTAAAACCGCCAATGTGGTAAGCAGTATTGCCTTTAATCGGCCTGCTATTGCGGTGGATACCCATGTGTTCCGAGTTGCTAATAGACTGAAGCTGGCTGTGGGGGAAACTCCTTTGGAGGTGGAAAAGGGCCTGATGAAGGTGATTCCCCGGGAGCTGTGGAGTCAGGCTCATCACTGGCTTATCTGGCATGGCCGCAGGGTTTGCAAGGCGCGAAAGCCCTTGTGTGACCAATGCCCTTTGGTGGAGGTCTGCCCTAGTGCCGGCTTGTAGGTAATAGACCAGCTGGGCTGTAATGGCTTGGGGATATTGTAGGGAAATTTTTCTTGTTGAGGTGAATAGTATCATGCTTTACCGTAAAGCACGTTTTAGTGATACAGAAACAATATATAATCTTATTGCCGTTTATGCCAAGAATGGTGAAATGCTGGCTCGATCCCGCAACACCCTTTATGAGAATCTGCGGGATTTTGTGGTGGCTGAAGATGAGGATGGCGAGGTTATTGGTGTAGGTGGTCTGCATATAACCTGGGATTCCCTGGCAGAAATCTGTGCTATGGCAGTGGCTCCTGAGGCTGTCCGTCAGGGTATTGGCACCGGCATTGTTAAGATGCTGATGGAGGAAGGGAAGGCTCTGGGGGTAAAAACCTATTTTACCTTGACCTATAAGCCAAAATTCTTTGCTTCTTTGGGCTTTGAGGTGGTGGATAAGGATAGACTGCCTTATAAAATCTGGAAGGATTGTATTGATTGTCCCAAATTTCCAGATTGTGATGAAATTGCTATGATTTTGAAAAAGCATTGATTTGCAGAGTTAGATATTTCTCCCTAGAGTTGTAAATATAATTCGGTATGTCAAAGTTTTTCGAGATACAGCCTGCGGTCATAACGACTTTTGCTCTGTCCGACTTAATGGCCCTACTTGGAGATTTATCCTTACGCATTAATGCCGCTTGTCGCTGAGCCAATTCACAGAGGCCGTAGTGATAGAGAGTGCCACCGGGGCCACTTTTGCTGCGCAAAAGCAGGAGTCTCCCGACGCAAAAGTGTCATGCCCCTCCGGCTGTTGCCGAATCATCAAGGCTTATCGATACTGTCAATCCCAATAATTCTGTTATCTTCGTAGAAAATAGGTCGTTCCAAATTGTGCCAAAGCAGGAAGATACAATGAATACACTAATGAGCGGTACTCCCATATCGCCATTAATAGGGGATAGTTTTGCACATCAATATAGCGCCAGCGTGCCTGTAAGGGTATATGCCATGCCTACGAGAAGTGTATAGATAATTGATGTATTCGTCAAATCAGAATTTATTGCATATTGTTGAGGTTTGTAGTAAAATAAATATAAAGAAAGTGCTACCGATAGACGGTTAGCCCTCAAAGTTAAGTAGAAAATGACCGCTCAAGATTGGGAACTGGGGCGGTTATTTTCTTTTGTTGATATCCTTGCCAAGTTGGTAGCCAAAAGCTATACAGGCGATAGTAACTCCCAAGAGAGTCAAAAAAATGCCAATCATAGGATAACTACTGTTGGCGAATCATCGAGAATTATCGCTGTATTTATAAAAATTGGATGTATCAAGAAAAATAAAATATAAACAATAAGAAAAACTAAATATCTACAGAATTTGTGAAAAAAAGGGGCGTATTCGGCTTGTAAGGCGGATATGCCCTTATTTTTGTGTCAAGAATAAGGCTGTTGTAGGCAGGTGTTAGAGGCGGGCTGTGAGGGAATATAAGGATAGGAGAATTGGTGGGGGTAGATGATTTGCAAGTCAGTTGCAAAATTTAGGAAACTATTACGTACCATGAATGAGGCTGGTATATGGGGCCAGAGAGGCCCTAGAACCCCCATGTAGCCACAGAAATGAAAATTGACCTAAAAACTTACGAATATACTTGATTTTTTCAACTTCTATATTAAAATATATTCACCGAGGATGGAGTAGAGAAAATCCCTGTATCAGACAATTTTTCCGCGGAGGCTGGGACAGGATTTTTCCTGAAAAATCCTACCTATATGGGAGAGATAGCAAGGATGCAATCTCTCTTTAGATGTTTTTTAAATCAAGGAGGAATTTACTATGGCTATGGTCGTAAAGAACAACATGACCGCAATTAACACTCTCAACACTTTGAACAAGAACTCCAGCGCCCTGTCCAAGAGCCTGCAGAAGGTTTCTTCCGGCATGAAGATTAACAGCGCTGCTGATGATGCTTCCGGCTACGCTATTTCTGAGCGTATGCGTGTGCAGATCCGTTCCCTGGATCAGGCAAATCAGAACACCCAGAATGGCAGCTCCATGATGAAGGTCGCTGAGGGTGCTGTAAGCTCCACCGTTGAGATTCTGAAGACCTTGAAGGAAAAGGCTGTAAACGCAGCCAACGATTCCAACACCGATTCTGACCGTCAGACCATCCAGAAGGAACTGGATCAGTCCATCGACCAGATTAACGATAATGCAAATGTAACCTTCAACGGCAAGTATCTCGTTGATGGTTCCAAGAACACTCTTGGCAAGGCTACCTACACTGCCCTGTCCAACCAGAGCCTGAAGGAAGGTACTACCGGCGAAACCAAGCTGACTGACCTGGCAGCTCGCAATGGTGACTCCCTTGAGATTCATGATACTGATAAGGTTACTGTATCCTATGTACAGGGCGGCAAGACCTACAGCACAACTTTCAATGTTAAGGATGAAAAAACTGGCGAGATTGCTACCTTGCAGGATATTTTTAACAAGGCAGAGGATATTGATAAAGATAGCGAGATTTTTGCAAACGATGCCAACGCCAATGTCATGAAAGCAGACGGAAAGACAGCTGATCAGATAAAAACTGCAAAACAGGATGTTATTACAAAAAAGGCTGCGGTTGATGATAAGCTTACTGAGTTGAAGAAAACCGGTACAGCTGCTGATGCCAGGGCTGCCTTGGATGAGGCTGTTAAGGGTCTGAAGGGTGCCCTTGAGGCTTATAATGCTACCCAGACTGATGCAGCTAAGGATATTTCCTCAGCTAATTTGGCAGCATTGGCACAGGATGATTATTTTGCTGGTTTGGAAACTATCGCTGGAACTGCTATATATTCAAACATTTCAGATGATACGGGCGTAACGAATGCAGTGAAAGCTGTTAACGATGCAATGTCTGCTTGGAATGGTGCTGGTTATACTAATGGTGCTTCGAAAGCTAATATGAGCAAATCTGGTGCTGCTGCAGCTGCTGGTTCTGCTGAAAAAGCACAGGCTGATTATGATGATGCCTTGGCTGCTTATCGTCAAAATGGTGGTCAGGCTCATTTGCTCACCGGTAATCAAGTTGGTTATGCTGCTTCTGATGATGCCGTTTACACTGCATCTGGTCAGAAGGCTGTTACTGTCACTGCAAATACTGCTGGTATTGGTGGTCAGATTTCTGGCTTTAATATCAGCATTACCGACTCTCAGGGCAATGTAAAGAAGTCTGCTAACGCAGCTCTTGACGCTTTTGGTGAAACTATCCGTGCCCAGAACAAGTCTGAGGATAATGCCATCAGCTTGCAGGTGGGTGCATCTGCTAACCAGTCCATCAAGGTTGGCCTTACCGATATGCGTGCCGAGGCTCTTGGCCTGCAGGGTGCAGATGGCACTAAGCTGAATATCTCCACTCAGGTTAAGGCAAATGCTGCTATCAACGTACTGGACAATGCAATCCAGAAGGCTCTTGACCAGCAGACCACTATCGGTTCCGTTGAGTCCCGCCTTGAGTACACCAGCAGCAACTTGACCACTGCTTCCGAGAATGTTCAGGCTTCTGAATCCACTATTCGCGATGCAGATATGGCCAAGGAAATGACCAACTACACCAAGAACAACGTTCTCTTGCAGGCTGCTCAGTCCATGTTGGCACAGGCTAACCAGTCCAGCTCCAACGTACTGTCCCTGCTCCAGTAATTCTGAGTGTTGGTTCACAATGATATGTTCAGCTGTTGCGTTTCGGCGCACTGGCTGATTATAAATTCAATATACTAATTCCACATCCCTTCTTGTTGCTAGCCTGAAGGATACGATGTGTTATTAGAACTACCATTGCATGTGGGGCGGGAGAGTTGTCACTCCCGTCCCATTAATAATAGTGAGGGCTAGAAGATATGGACGAAGTTGCTAACAATGAAGCTAATCAGCAGCTCGCATCGGAAGATAAAAAAGCTGCTAACGTGGCTATAGATGCAAATAACGAAAAGTGCGAGAGTAATAAAAAAATTGGTGTACTGTCTATAGAGGCTATAAAATTTGAATACGAACATAGTATAAAACGTTCTGAACGATTAGATAATAAAATATATATAACCTTGGCAGTGTATGCTTTCCTAGCTGTACTTTTAAGCAATAGCTTTGTTGGGTGTAAGGAGCATAACATGTTTGCCGGGGTGTACTATTCTATCCTTGCAGTTGTTGCTTTGTTGTTTTTATTTGCAATAATAAATTTGATATTATTATTGAAGCCGTCAGACATCAGGCACTACAATTGTATTTCTTTACTAAAGGATGATCATCTACAAACAGATGATGCTTCTATCTGCACCGAGTATATAGAATTTACAGAGTACAATAATGGAAAACTTGATAAGAAAAACAAAGATTTTATCACATGCACAAATGTAACTATTTGGGTTGTTATTGGCATAATTGTTTTAAATTTTATGAGCAAGTTCGTGAAATAATAAAAGGAGAATGTGATTATGGTTTTTAATGAAGAAAGCTTAAAGTTAAATTCTGTGAATGTAAATAGAAATAATCAGCCAGAGAAACAAAAGAAAAATGTATCAGTAAAACCAAATAAAATACATAAGCCAATGATTTTAACAGAAGAAGAAAATAGGAGCAATTCGTTTAATCCGGAAAAATAAGCTTCAGCAAATAGAAATTCAATGCATGAGAGTTGACACATTTGATTTTGTATGGTCATAGAGGATGGGGAACATGACAGAAAACAAACAGCAAAAGCTAATAAAAAAAGCCTCTATTTATATTGACAAAAACAGATTTGACAAGGCAGCACGCTGCCTAAAAAGTGCTTATACCGAAAATGGTAAGTTTAATGCTCTGATTTTTTATTTTCTTGGCATGATGCACGAAAAAGCGGGAAATTATGTGGAAGCTATGGGATGCCTTTGCAACGCTGTAGAGTTTTTGAAAAATCCCAACAATGTGATTAGTAAAGATTTTGAATACAAGATTTTTTGGTATTTAGCCCGTAGCTGTTCAACAGCTGGATTAAATAAAAATGCTATTGATTTTTACGAGGAAGCGTATAAGAGATGCAATTTGCCAAATAAATACGGCATTTTGATGACATATCTTTACACCATGGTAGCGTCTAATACATCACCAGCAAGAATGTTGCAGGGTCTGCGCAAGGCTGATGAAATGTTGCCGGATGGAAAGCTTGAGCCGGATGAACTGCTCACCTTAGAACCCAAAAGAAATGATGGCAAAATACATATTGCGTATATCTCACCTGATTTTAACAATCATGTTATGAGTTATTTTTATCCGCCCCTTTTAAAATACTATGATAAAAGCCGATTTTATGTAACTTGTATTTATCTGAATAAAACTAAGGATGAATATACTAAGCAAGCACAAGAGATGGCAGATAACTTTAAATTTTGTTTAGGTATGCCATACAGTAAAATCGCAGCTATGTTAAAATCCATGCGGATTGATATAGCCGTGGATTTGGCTGGCTTTACTGCCAATACTGGAATTTCATTGTTTCGCTATCGTGTAGCACCTGTACAGATTTCAGGTCTGGGTTGGATGGAAAGCACAGGAATGAAGGAAACAGATTACCTTATTACAGATAAATTCATGGATGAGCCGGGGCATAGCTATATTACAGAAAAGCCTCTATATGTAAGCACCTGCTTTTGCTATAACAAGAAGAAGGATTTTCCTGCTTCCGCTGGGGCTCCCTGCAAAAAGAATGGCTATGTTACCTTTGGTACAATGAACCGTATTACTAAAATTACAGATGAAATGCTGATTGCCTGGCGGGAAATTCTCAATCATGTGCCTAATTCAAAAATCTTGTTGAACAGTCCTTCGCTTCATGGGAAAAAAGTTCGTTTTTTTGTACATGATAGATTCAAAAAAGCAGGCATAGACCCTGAACGTGTAATTCTTGAGCCTTCATCGAAGGATTATATGCTACGTTACCTTGATATGGATATCGCCCTTGATACATATCCTTATGGGGGCTGTGGTACGACTTTTGAGGCTTTGTACATGGGGGTGCCTGTGGTAAGTATGTATGGAGAACGTCGTAGTTCTCGTTTTGGCCTGAGCATTTTGAACAATGCAGGGATTGGTGAGCTGGCTGTGCCTACCGCGGATGAGTACGTAGAACGAGCTGTAGCTCTTGCCCATGACTGGGAGCTTTTGGATGTGCTTCACAAAAATCTCCGTACTATGCTAGAAAACTCCACTGCCATGGACGGCAGGCGATATGCAAGGGAAATGGAAGCGCAGTATGAGAAAATTTTGCAGGAAGCAAGAGAAAAAGAATACAGTGAATATAGTCAGTGAGTTTGGCTGACAGAAAGAGAAAACTATGAAAGTTGTTATACTAGCAGGCGGCTTTGGCACGCGCATCAGCGAGGAGTCACAGGTGCGGCCAAAGCCTATGGTGGAAATCGGCGGCTATCCCATACTCTGGCACATCATGAAGATATATTCACACTATGGCGTGAATGATTTTGTGATTTGTGCCGGGTACAAGCAGCACATGATTAAGCAGTATTTTGCAGAATATGCCCTGCACAACAGCAATATTACTTTTGATTTTCAGGGCAGGGAAAGCGTGAAGGTGCATAGCAATTTTTCCGAGCCATGGAAGGTTACTGTGGTGGATACGGGATATGCCGCGCTGACAGGAAAGCGCATCAAGAAAATTCAGCCTTATATCGGCAATGAGCGTTTTATGCTGACCTATGGCGATGGTGTTTCGGATGTGAATATAAAGGAGCTTTTGGACTATCACAAATCACATGGAAAAATCTGCACCATCACGGCCACCAAGCCGGAAAGCCGTTTTGGCTATCTGGAGATGGATGGCGGGCAGGTTAATGCCTTTCGGGAGAAGAGCCGTGATGATGTAGGCTATATCAACAGCGGCTTCATGGTCATGGAGCCGGAAGTTTTTGATTATCTGCAGGGCAATGTCATGCTGGAGCAGGAGCCTATGCACCAGCTTATAAAGGCTCATCAAGTGATGGCCTACAAGCATGACGGCTTCTGGCAGTGTATGGATACCCTGCGCGATAAGCAGCGGCTGGAAGCCCTGTGGCATAGCAAGCAGGCAAAATGGAAGATATGGACCGATGAGGAATAATCCGGCATAACTATGGTCGTTATGGCTGAACTTATAAAAAGCGGATACAAGCATGGAGAAAGGTAAATGGTGTATGACACAGCAGGAATTGCATGACAGGATTTTGTCACTGGCAAAGGAATATTGTGATAGTTTTCATAATCAGCTAGGCAGCTGGCAGGAAGGAGAACGGATTCCTTATGCGGCCAGGGTATATGACCATGAGGAAATGTGCAATCTGGTGGACAGTGCCTTGGAATTCTGGCTTACCTCCGGCCGCTATGTGGATGAATTTGAGGAGAAGCTGGGAGAATTTCTTGGTGTAAAATATGTTTCCGTGGTCAATTCCGGCTCATCAGCGAACCTGCTGGCTTTTATGGCACTGACTTCTCCCCTGCTGGGGGAACGGCGGATTTTGCCCGGTGATGAGGTGATTACTGTAGCGGCAGGTTTTCCCACTACGGTTTCTCCGATTATCAATTATGGTGCAGTGCCTGTTTTTGTAGATGTGACCATTCCCCAGTACAACATTGATACAGATATGCTGGAGGCGGCTCTGTCAAAAAGGACAAAGGCAGTGATATTGGCTCATACCCTTGGCAATCCATTTGATTTGCAGGCAGTCAAGGATTTTTGCAGGAAGCATGGATTATGGCTTGTAGAGGATAACTGTGATGCTCTGGGCAGTGTGTGTCCTGTGGATGGCAGGGATAGGCTTACCGGCACTGTAGGAGATATTGGCACATCCAGCTTTTATCCGCCTCACCATATCACCATGGGACAGGGCGGTGCTGTGTATACGGACAATCCGCTGCTGCACAAGATACTGCGTTCCTTCCGGGATTGGGGGCGGGACTGCGTGTGTCCTTCCGGCCATGACAATCTCTGCGGGCATCGCTTTGAAGGGCAATACGGAGAGCTTCCCTCCGGTTATGACCACAAGTATGTGTACTCCCATTTTGGCATGAACCTGAATATCAGTGATATGCAGGCGGCGGTAGGATGTGCCCAGCTGAAGAAGCTGCCATTGTTTGTTGCCGGGCGCAGGCGCAATTTTGACAGGCTTTGGCAGGGAATGCAGCCTGTGGCTGATAAATTCATTTTACCGGAACCGCTGGCTGGCAGCAGACCAAGCTGGTTCGGCTTTATGCTGACCTGCCGCCATGGTATAAGCCGTGACAGCGTGGTGCATTATCTTGAGGCAAAGGGTATTCAGACGCGGATGCTCTTTGCCGGAAATATTGTGCGCCAGCCTTGCTTTGATGAGCTGCGTGATGGCAGTGCAGGCTACAGGATAGCCGGTTCCCTGTCAAATACGGACAGGATTATGCAGGATACCTTCTGGGTGGGCGTTTATCCGGGACTTACCGATGCGCAGATTGATTATATAGTGCGGATGCTCAAAGAGGCGGTGAAAAAATGAAGGATAGCGGAGGTTTGTTTGAGCGGGTGGACACGGAATTAGCCGGGTGCTATGAGCTTATTCCACGGCGCCGCGGTGACAACCGGGGGTCTTTTATCAAGACGGTGCATAAGGATGCCTTCAAGGAGCTGGAGCTTGAAACTGATTTCAGGGAACAGTATTACTCCGTGTCCAGAAAGAATGTGCTTCGCGGCCTGCATTTTCAGCTGCCGCCATCTGACCATGCCAAGCTGGTGTATTGCACGGAGGGCAGGATTTTTGATGCGGCGGTGGATTTGCGTCAGGGGTCAGCTTCCTATGGCCGTTTTCACACCTGCGAGCTTTCCGGGGAAAATGGAAAGATGCTCTACATTCCAAGGGGCATGGCGCACGGCTTTTATACATTATCTGAGCAGGCTGTGGTCATGTACAATGTCACCAGCCTATATGATGCGGAACGCGATAGCGGAATTTTGTGGCATTCCGTAGGTATTCCCTGGCCTGTGCCTGCTAATGAGCAGCCGATTTTGTCCCGGCGGGATAAGGGATTTTGCAGTTTTGCTGAGTTTTCCTCACCTTTTACAAAACGGGCACTGCTGACAGGCATTACCGGCTTTGTGGGAAGCCATCTGGCAGAAAAGCTTTTAGCCGAGGACTGGGAGGTGCATGGCATTGTCAGGGAAAACTCGGATACCGCCAGGCTGAAAGAGAAATTTGCTGGCAGGATAACGCTGCATGTGCATAGTGGCAGGAACAGCCTGAACAGTATATTGGCTGAAGCAAAGCCGGATGTGGTCTTTCATCTGGCCTCTTTGTATTTGCCCAGTCATGCTTATGAGGACATTGCCTCCCTGGTGGAAAGCAATGTGACCTTTGGTACTTTGCTGGCAGAGGCTATGGTCAAAAATGGTTGCTGCAGGCTTGTAAATACCGGCACATCATGGCAGCATTACCATGATAAGCAATACAGTCCTGTTAATTTATATGCCGCCAGCAAGCAGGCCTTTGATGATATGCTGCAATATTATAGGGAGGCTCGTGGGCTGAAGGTTATTGAGCTGCAGCTTTTTGATACCTATGGGAATGATGATTTTCGGAAAAAGCTGCTGAAGCTGTTGAAGGACTGCTTGAACAGTGGCAGCGGACTGGCCATGTCACCGGGGGAACAGCTCTTGAATCTGGTGCATATTGACGATGTGGTAGCAGCTTTTTATCTGGCAGGTGGTTATCTGCTGGCAGGAGAATATGATAAGTGCGGTACATACGCTGTGTCATCCCAGGAAGAGATTTCACTGCGGGAATTGGCGGGCAAAATTGAAAAAATTGCTGGCAGCAGGCTGAATATTGAGTTTGGCGGCAGGCCGTACCGTGAAAGAGAAGTAATGCGCCCTTGGGCTGGCGGTCATCCGCTGCCCGGCTGGGAATGCAGGGTATCACTGGATGAAGGACTGGCAGGCTTTTTTGACGCAGGAAGGCAGTGATAAGCTTTGATAGTAGCTTTTTATAAACTTTTATCAGCTTTTATTAGAAACTGATGAAAAATATTTTGAAAAGGCTGTTCATGAACTGAATTTAGCAAAAATTTTCTCGCAAAAGGTAATTTGCGGGCAAAGGCCGGAGAAATAGGGAATTTATTTTGGGGAGCAATGGTTTATGGTAATCTACAACAACATGGCTGCTATGTCAGTCCTCAATGAATCCAACAGACAGAATAATAAGCTGTCCAATTCTATGGAAAAGCTGGCGTCAGGGCTAAAGGTTCGCCATGCCGGTGATGATGCCTCGGCTTACAGCATATCCGAGAAAATGCGTGTCCAGATACGGGCACTGAATCAATGTTCAGCCAATACCAGTAAAGGTGCGGATATAACCAATGTGGCAGAGGGGGCCATGCAGAGCCAGATGGAGCTTCTGACCACCATAAGGGAGCTGGCTTTGAAGTCTGCCAATGGCGTATACAGCGATTCTGACAGGGGCATAATGCAGAAGGAAGTCAACCAGCGGCTGACGGAGATTGACGATATCGCCGCCTCTGCCAGCTATAACGGCAGGCCTCTCTTGAATCAGGCCGAGCTTGACCATGTGGACAGCAGGTTTATTCCTGGTTCTACAGCTTTCAATGTGGATGCACCTGCGCAGGATAACAGTATCTCACTGGTGGCTGAAACACCAAATGCTTACGCTGTGAAAGACCACATACCTTGCTACAGGCCGCCCACGTCATACCATGAGCTGACCGCAGGGCAGATGGTATACGATGCAAACACCATAGTGTATAATAAAATTCAGCCTCCTGCCAGCCTGCCGGGAATCGGCAGCACTGTTTATGATGCAAATGGTGTCAGATATACTGTTGTTGATGCCAGCAGTACGCCGGGTACAGGTGCGCCTGTACCCGCCATAGAATTTCCGGCAGGGCAAACGCCGCCTCAATACATATCGCTGGATATCACCACGCCGGGTACGCCGGATGTACCTGTGGCCGGTGCGGCGGGCTTCTGGCCTCACACAAAAAACTATCAGGCACTGGGAACAGTAGGTGCAGGCGGGACTGCGACTGTAACTGCCGGTAGTACAAAAATAACGCTTAGTGACAGGTATTTGGCTCAAGAATACACCTATGACGTACTTCCTGATGGAAAAATAGTGGGGACATATCCCAAGACCGGACTAAATTCTGACAGGCAGATGTATGCTCTCAATTTTAGCAGTGTTGCCAATATACCGGCGGATTTGGACAAGCAGGGATTTTCTGTGATGTGCGATGCCTGTAGACAATTTATCTCGGTCATGTTTGACGCAAATAAGACGGCAGGCACAGGTGAACATTATAATGGTACAGATGGTTCTTCAGAATGCTATGTGATAGGATTGCAGGGAGCCAGTACGGCCTCTGATGTTGTTAAGGCGCTTTTTGATGGGCTGAATGCAGCCAATGGAACGACGGGAGCAAATCCTGTTCAGCTTACCGCGCATCATAGTGTGAAGTTGAATGTTTATACAGATGCTGGCGGCGAAACAAGATGCTATGTTGAAAAAGCGAATAATGGCTTGTTGATGTACAACGGTATAAAAGGACAGCTGGAGGTTGTGCCGGACAGATATGACGTTACCAGCTATATGAAGCCAAGTAGCAAGATTTTTATTCAGGGAGATACTACTGCTTCTGGCAATACGGCGTTGAAGTTGCCGAATACTACATTGGGTATGCTGTTTCCAGGCACTGGTGATCACTGGGTAGGGATTGAGCCGACAGAAGCGGATTATCCTGACCCATGGCCCAATGAATATGACGGACTGACCGATGAGGAAAAGAAGCAGAAATTCCGCAGTGAAGTGTGGCCGTATCCGGAAACTGCGGATACAGACTTGGGCACATGCATCAGCACTCAGGAAAAAGCCCGTGAATTTCTGACGAATGTTGACCAGGCACTGCGCTATCTGGAGAACTCCATCACCACCATGGGCGCACAGCACCAGCGGCTTTCCGTGATGAATGACAACATCGTTGTCAGCCATGAAAATACCACTGCCGCCGAAAGCGTCATACGTGATGCGGACATGGCAAGGGAAATAACGGCCTATGCCAGATACAGTATCCTCTCCCAGTCCTCGCAGGCTATTCTGGCCCAGGCCAATCAGTCAGGCTCTAGTGTGCTAGGACTTTTACAAGGGTGATGCTACAATTAGCGTGGTAATGCGACATGCCCTGACTGGCCGATACAGGTCATAAATCATGTTTATGAAAGTAGCTTTTGCATGGATTAGATGGATTAGGTAGAAATAAAATTAATAGGTTAAGGGGATGGCAGAAACAATGATAGGGATTTTATTCTCATTGTTGTTTCTGCTTTTTTATATGTTTTTACCAAAAATATATTTCAAAATAAAAGAAAAAGTGATATAATGTTTGCAGAATATCTTTTCTGTTGAACTGATGCCTGTTGGAATGAATGAGTTTTCAAAAGGGATTAATTCTGCTATAATGAAAGGGGATAGAGGCATGGCAAACCTGCAAGTACGCGATATGGTATTCTGCCGATTCATCGGCACCGAGTCCAATCTGTTGAAAGTATTCAACGCAATAAGGAAGACCGGCTACACTGATGCTTCCAAGGTGATGATAACTACTCTTGCAGGAAGCTTTTACAGCAACATCAAAAATGACATTTCTTTTATTATGGAACTAGACAATAATAATCATTCAGTGTTCTTACTCTATTACCATCTTGTTTTGGTGGTAAAGTATCGCCGCAAAGTATTCTCTGACCAGATGAGCCAATATGCAAAAGATATATTTGTCCGCATATGTTCATCGTATAATATAACATTGGAGGAGTGGAATCACGACCAAGACTATGTTCATGTCATGTTTCGTGCTCATCCCAATACAGAAATGTCAAAATTCATCAATGCTTATAAAAGTGCCAGCTCTAGGCTAATCAAAAAAGATTTTCCAGAGGTTAGGCGTAAATTGTGGAAAGAAATGTTGTGGTCAAGAAGTTATTGCCTACTGACAACAGGCGGTGCTCCTATCGAGACAATACGAAAATACATAGAACATCAAGGCAGGTGAGATTATAGTGAATAAGGCCTACCGATACAGGCTCTACCCGACAACTGAACAAAAGATTATGTTTGCCAAGACTTTCGGCTGTGCCAGATTCATCTATAACAAGATGCTTGGAGATCGTCTTGATTACTATAAGGAAACAGGCAAGAGGCTGAACAATACACCTGCACAGTACAAGAAAGAATTTCCTTGGCTGAAAGAGGTTGACAGCCTTGCTCTCGCCAATGCCCAAATAAACCTGAACAAGGCATATAACAACTTTTGGAGCAATAGGAAGCATTTTGGCAAGCCACGCTTCAAGTCGAAAAAAACAGGTCATGCTTCATATTCTACGAACAACCAACATGGCTCTGTAAGAATCGAGGGAAA